>Ga0114922_10000111_pt1 | contig 71854 bp, 57 predicted proteins | sample AartaG_FD_100975 | JGI IMG/M metagenome (GOLD analysis project Ga0114922, IMG submission 100975) | Deep subsurface microbial communities from Aarhus Bay to uncover new lineages of life (NeLLi) - Aarhus_00045 metaG | ecosystem: Environmental > Aquatic > Marine > Oceanic > Sediment | place...
CGATTATGAAAATGGATCCCGGTCTTGATACCGGTCCCATTCTTTCTCAATGTCGTATCGCAATCCATTCATCAGATACAGGGGGTGATTTGTCTGAGCGGCTTGCAGGTTTGGGAGCAGAGCTGCTCATTGAAACCATCCCGAAATATATATCGGGAGAACTCCGTCCCAGCAATCAAGATGAGAAAAAAGCCACGTATGCACCGTTGCTAAAGAAATCTGACGGCCGCCTAGATTTTATGAGATCCGCGATTGAACTTGAGCGTCAAATACGAGCCTTTGAACCCTGGCCAACTTCATATTTTGAATGGGGAAATCGCCGTATCTGTGTCCACAAAGCTTCTGTAATTGCCGATGGCACCTTACCCCCTGGAACCGTAGGTAAGGTCGAGAATCTTCCAGCCATCGGCGCAAATCCAGGCACTCTCCTGCTGCAGATCGTCCAACCAGCAGGAAAAACCGAGATGCCTGCAGAAGATTTTTTACGAGGCGCAGAAGGAATCTTGAACACCACCCTTCTCTCTAACCAGCTATGACGATGGAACTCCAACTCCTTCGCACTCGACATCCACCTGAAATCTTTCTTCAGCAACTTGTGCAATTACTCAAATCCGCAAATGTTGATATCAGTTTAGAGCAAATCCAGGAAAGGATTGATAAAATACCAAACGAGGATCGACTATTCCTCGCTGTTGAAGGTGAGCAACTATATGGCTATGCGCACTTGTGTATTACACATAACCTTGTCGACTCTGAGACATCAGTCGTGGTAGCGATCATCGTTCGTGAGGATCGGAGACGGCAAGGGATCGGTAGCCGGCTTATTGCAGCCGCCGAGACTTGGGCACGCCAATCAGGACAATCACGCCTTCTCCTCCGAACGGACGTTGTTCGAACAAACGCGCACGCTTTTTTCGTCGCCCTGGGCTATGAAGGAAGTTCAACCCAGCTCGAATTCGTCCGCCATCTTTCCGATTAATTGCTCTCCCTCGTTCAATACGTTTTCTCTCGCTTTGACAAGCAACTGTTCTGTGAGAAAATTGCCAATGCATGTCATCTCTTTCCACGCAGGTTCTCGTCATCGGTGGTGGTGCCACTGGGCTAGGTATTGCATGGGATGCCGCTTTGCGTGGCCTCAAGGTTGTCCTCATCGAACAATCAGACGTCGGTCAGGGAACCTCAGGCCGCCACCATGGCCTGCTGCACTCCGGAGGTCGCTATGCTCTCTCCGATCCCGTGTCGGCGCGAGATTGCGCCTCGGAAAATAAGGTCCTCAGACAGATTGCGCCTCATACAATTGAAGATACCGGCGGGCTCTTTGTAGCAACCCCTGCTGACCCAGTTGACTACCCCGATCGGTGGTTTAGTGCATGCTCCCAATTGAACGTTCCAGCCCAGGAGATTTCGCTCTCAGCAATGCTTGAACGAGAACCATTGCTCAATCCGAGGATCTCTCGATCCTTTCTCGTTCAAGATGCTTCAATCGACTCCTTCGACCTTGCACACGCGTTGGTCAAAGGAATTGAAGAGCATGGTGGTGTTGTACTCCTACGCCACCAATTAGCAAGCCTCATCAGACATCAAGATCGTTTGGTTGCAGCTAAGATCAGAGAATTATCGACAGGTAGAAGCCTAAAACTATCCGCCAGCATCTTAATCAATGCAACAGGTCCGTGGGCAAAAACCACCGCAGCAATGGCAGGAATAGATTTGCCCCTTGCCCTCGGTAAAGGGACACTCATTGCTATGTCCCACCGCCTCGTCAACACTGTTGTTAACCGATGCAAGCCACCCTCAGACGGGGACATTATCGTACCCGTAGGCACGGTTTCAATTGTCGGGACAACGGATGTGCCCGTCAAAGAACCCACATCCTTGGAAATTGAACCCTGGGAAGTGGACCTCTTACTCGCGGAAGGGGATCTTCTTCTCCCTGGATTGCGAGACAGCAGGCCGCTTCGAACTTGGGCAGGCATTCGCCCGCTCTACCAGCCGACCGAAAGCAATGACGCACAAACCCGCTCTCTACTGCGATCTCATGTGGTCCTGGATCACGAGGAAACCGATGGACTCCAGTGCTTTATCAGTGTGATCGGCGGTAAACTTACAACTTTTCGATTGATGGCAGAGGAAACGGTTGATCTTATTTGCGATAAGCTCGAGATCGATCAAAAGTGCTCCACAGCATCAACACCCCTGCCGAATAAGATGGGGAAATTCTATAGCCTGCCTTCCCGTTTGGAGAAGCTCGAACACCCGGATCCTCTCGCCAGCTCTGATCAGATTGTTTGCGAGTGCGAACTCGTCACGCGCAGTGATCTTGAGCTCGCTCTTGAAAATGCTACCGCTGGCACTGATCTTGATGATCTCAGACGTGATCTACGAATGGGAATGGGACCCTGTCAGGCTGGCTTTTGTTCTTACCGCTCGTACGCGATTTCTTCAGAGCGCTCCTCTAAGCCCCCCTCATTAAAAGAGCTCTGCAATTTTCTAGATGAGCGCTGGAAGGGAAAACGGCCAGTAGCCTGGGGTAGCACGCTTCAACAAATGGAGCTCTCGCGCCGCATTTACCTCGATTTGCTCGCGGCAAATCAAGACTCGGAGGATTGCCCTTGACACATATCATCGTCATTGGCGGAGGCCTCACAGGGTTATTTGCAGCTGTAGTCGCCGCTGAGCAAGGAGCCTCTGTCACGCTTGCCATGAAGGGCCGCGGCGGATTATCGCTATCCCATGGCTGCATTGATGTTTTGGATAGAAGTGCACCCTCCAGATCTCTTTCACTCCTACCAGAGCATCACCCGTACAAGCTCACAGGAAAAGCAAACCTTAAGGATGCGATTTCGAGATTTCGCGACCTGATGCGCCATGCCGGATATCCATATACTGGAAAAATCTCAAGGAGCATGTCGATCCTTACAGCGCTTGGCACCATTAAACGAACATCCTTTGCCCCTTCCGGCATCGCCAGAGGCGATATCAGCTCAAGTGGGTCAATCGTTTTGGGAAACTTCCTCGGCTTTAGGGATTTTTATCCAACAATGATTCAAAAACAAGCTCGTAAAGCTGGTGTCACGATTGTGAAAGTCATAGATTTACCCTTGCTCGACCAACCTAACTATCGAGATGCCTATTCCACGGATTACGCACACCTATTTGAAGATACCGAATGGCGCGAGGAGGTTATTCGTATGTGGAGGCCGCTCCTCCCCGGCGTTAAACGCCTCGGGCTTCCAGCTGTTCTTGGCTTTCAAAGCCATTGCGAGATACTTGAGGATCTCGAGGATTCGCTAGGCATTGAAATCTTTGAGATTCCTTCGCTGCCACCATCCGTACCCGGACTTCGAATCGAGCGCATTCTTCTCCAACAAGCCGAAGCTCTCGGTGTAAGAATTATCGAGGGCGCTGGCGTGATTGGACGCATAGACGGTCGAAGTCGGGGAAAACGTGTAGCCGGCCTCGTCCTGCATTCTACTGGTCGCACGGTTCAACTCGACGCAGATGTAGTCCTGTTGGCGACGGGGGGAATTTTAAATGGGGGATTAGTCTCCCAGCAGAATCATCGCATTCGCGAATCTGTCTTCGACCTTCCGGTGCGCCACCCGAATAATCGATCCGATTGGGTTGGATTTTCACTTTTCCATCGACAGGCCTATGCAAGTGCTGGAATTTGTGTTAATGAACACATGCAGCCACTTGGGCTTGACGAGAAACCAATGTTCAATAATCTCTTCGCTGCCGGTGGCCTTTTGTCAGGTGCTTGTCGCTCACTCGAAGGTTGCCGTCAAGGCATCGATCTCGCGACCGCGTATTGTGCTATTAACGAAGCGCTGAGATGATAGAGATTTGGTCTAAATTATGATATTTTGCTTTTTAATTATCGTAGGCGATATCTGAATGATTCACAAGATAACACTTCTTCGCCACGGTCTTTCGGTTGGCAATCAAAAAGGTATCATCCAGGGACAAATGGATTATCCTTTGTCCGAAGATGGTCTTGAACAAACTCGGTCATTATTGCGTTACTGGAAAGACCACGAGGTCAATTTTGATGCTATCGTTGCCAGCCCATTACTGCGAGCGAAACAAACTGCTGAAATCATTTCATCAGGTATGAACGTGCCAATTGAGTTTGATGAAGCCTGGTGTGAGCGGCATCAAGGGAAGGCTGAGGGAAGATCATATTCTGATGTGAAGCTTCAACATGCAGATCAACCCCACGATACATCTTATGATCCGATGTTTGAAACCGGCGAAAGCAGATGGGATCTGTTTATCCGGGCAGCAAATGCGATGCAACTTCTCATTCGACGTCCGGCCGGTGCATATCTGGTGGTAAGTCATGGAGCTATACTGGGGGCAGCAATTCACGCTGTACTTGGTGTTGCTCCATTGCCAGGAAGGGTCCGTCCAATCCGGATTGGATTTTATAACACGGGCTATGCAGTTTTAAAGTTCGACGCGGATGAGGCTCGTTGGTGGTTGCTCAATCTTAACGTGACCTGTCATCTCACGAAAAGGTCTGGATGAATAATGCATAACCATGAAGCTCTACTGCTTGAAAACGCGATTATCTATTCATTCGGTGATCCTCCCGGTCAAGCCGAGAGTCTGGCAATTCAAGACGGTCATATCTTTGCCCTCGGAGACAGAGAAGAGCTGCGTCAAACAATCCCCTCTACCTTTGCCCGCATCGACCTTGGAGGACGAATAATTATTCCCGGCTTAACGGATGCCCACATCCACTTCGAGAAGTACTCGCTTAACCACGAGCAGATCGACTGCAACACAAATTCAATCGAAGAATGTCTTGCTCGGATTCAGAGTGTGGCTGAGACGCTCGAACCCGGTGCGTGGGTACGAGGGCATGGTTGGGATCAAAACCAGTGGGGGCGATATGGCACAAAAGAGGAGCTTGATCGGGTCACAGCGAGCAACCCAGCATACATCACTGCGAAATCTCTTCACGCAGCATGGGTCAATACAGCTGCACTCGATCAGGCCGGATTAAATGCAAACTCAACAGACCCGCCTAAGGGGAAGCTTCAACGCCGTGAAGACGGAAGTCTAACAGGGATCTTGTATGAATTCGCTATGCTTCTTATTTCTGGGATCATTCCACGACCATCGCCCGCTGAACTCTCTCAAACAATGCGGCGCGGGCAGGATGAACTTCTCCGCTTAGGGATCACTTCAATCCATGATTTTGACGGTACAAGGTGTTTTCAAGCGCTTCAGTTGCTGAGAGAAGATTCGCAGCAGCACATTCGAGTTGTTAAATCTATCCATTTTGATGATTTTGAAAGTTACATCGATACCGGACTGCGCACTGGTTTCGGTGATGAGTGGATTCGCATTGGTGCCGTTAAGTTATTTTCTGATGGCGCCCTAGGCCCGCGAACAGCTGCGATGCTGTCTCCCTATGAAGTCGATAGCGCTAATTCGGGAATCCTTCTCTTAACTGCAGAGGAGATTGCAGAAATTGGCAAGAGAGCAGCAATGAACGGCCTTGCCCTTGCGATTCATGCCATCGGCGATCGAGCAAATCGCGAAGTATTAGATGGATTTGAAGAACTCAGGAAATTCGAATTGAAGAACCGGATCAAACCTCTTCCGCATCGCATCGAGCATCTACAGTTGATCGCTCAAGGGGATATCCGAAGACCGGCGGATCTCGACATCATCGTATCGATGCAACCCATCCATGCAACATCAGATATGCAAATGGCTGATCTTTATTGGGGTGATAGAGTTCAACAAAGCTATGGATGGCGATCCCAAATAGACGCCGGGGCGAAGCTGGTATTTGGATCAGATGCCCCAGTTGAGTCTGCGAATCCTTTCCTGGGGATTCATGCCGCCGTCACTCGCCAACCACTTGGTGGTGATACTGACACAGCGCCATGGATTCCTGAGCAAAGGATCAATCTTCAAGAAGCCTTCAATGCCTATTCAGTCTGGCCCGCACAATCCGTTGGTCTCGGCTCTAAACTTGGCAGGCTTTTACCTGGATACCTCGCTGACCTTATTGTGCTAGATGATGATCCATTTCTTCAGGACAATTCTGAATTGCCCGCATTTAAACCATCGGGTGTGATGGTTAACGGCAAATGGTACTTCTTAGACTAAGCGTCGCTCATCTCCTTCGCGCACTGTTAATCCAATCGTATCAAGGTGTTCCATCAACGCTAACATGTATTTCCGCGATGTTTGGAACTGATCACGAATCTCTGCGACTGTTATCGAACCACCGCCCATTAAGCCGCTCTTCACTTTATCGACCAGCTCTTCGTATGCATCCGCTTTAAAGATAACATCCTCTGATACTTGCACCAGCGATCCACTCTCAATCAGGTATCGGACGAGGTCCTCTCCGATCTCCCGCGTGGCTTCTTTTTTCGTTGGCGGGGCATAAGGATCTGAATCGAACTTCTGTAGCAATTGATCCACTAATTTATTCTCTCCAGCATCGAGCTGGACCCTATGTTCCCGCAAATACACATAACCAGGAACGATCACAACATGCCTTTCTTTTTCAGCCTGCTCAAGCAGAAAAGTTGCCAGTTTTGTCTCCATCCTCATTTTGCTACGTAATTCTTCAATGGGCATACCAATCCGCAACCGATATTCGGTATGGTAATCGCCCAAGATTTTTCGAATCCGCACTGCCATTGCCAGCCAGGCTTGTTTCACAATAACCAACGAAGAAGACGTCACGCTTAAATCGGTGTTATCGTCTAAGATTAATTCATTGTTATTGACCAATTCCCGAACAGCTTCTTCTGCTTCATCCTTGGAGAGGCCAGCCTCTTTCAAGCCCTTAAATAAAGGTACTGGACCGATCTTTTCTAGTGTTCGCTGCAAAATAATCGCAGGCGTTCCTCTTAGAAAGGCTTCAAGCTGTCTAATTACAGCTTCATCCTTAAGGCGATGCCTTCTTTCTGGATGTGCATCGGCAACAATCCCACCTCCCAATGTCGAGCTGGGCGAAGGGCGCCGCAGAATAAATCTATCTCCCCGTACGGTGATAGCGGGGGTCGAAAGGAGAAGCTGCAGCCAACCTTCTTCTCCTGGGTGGAGCATCTTGCGCCCTAAAAGTCGGACCTTCGCTATGCGCTGCGCCGCGCCAACATACAGCTTAACTTCCTGATTATGGCGCATTACATGGTCTGAATCTGCTAACGATCGAAAGTGAACATCGATCATGCTCGTCGACTTGTAAGTGCCGGGTATAATGACAACCTCTCCGCGCTCCACTTCATCCACTTCGATACCGCTAATGTTCACCGCGACCCTGCTCCCTTGGCTGGCAAGATCTATTTTTTCCTTGTGCGTCTGCAAACCTCGAATTCTCCCTTTAGAACCGCAGGGCTGGATCTCCACAGGATCGCCAACTGAAAAGGTGCCGTCGAGTAGTGTCCCCGTCACGACGGTTCCGAAACCAGCGATTGTAAATATCCGATCAATGGGTAGCCGTGGTGCCCCTCGATCCTGTTGCCGTGGGATTTCCTGCAAAGTATTTTGCATCGTCACCACCAGTTCATCCAGACCTTCACCCGTCTTTACTGATACTCTAACAATCGGTGATTGCCCAAGAGAAGAGGTGCTTACCAGATTCGATACATCCTCCTCAACCAATTCCAACCATTCTTCATCAACGGTGTCGATCTTTGTTAGCGCGATAATCCCTCGTTGCACATTTAGAAGATCCAGGATAGCTAGGTGTTCCCTTGTTTGCGGCATTACGCCCTCGTCTGCCGCAACAACAAAGAGGACCGCATCTATCCCCCCTACTCCCGCCAACATATTCTCAATAAAATCGCGGTGTCCTGGCACATCGACAATGCCAACGGATTCGCCATCTGGTAAAGTCAGCCAGGCGAATCCTAAGTCAATCGTCATCTGTCTTCTCTGTTCTTCCGCGAGTCGGTCTGGATTGATTCCGGTTATCGCTTGAACGAGAGATGATTTTCCGTGATCCACATGTCCAGCTGTTCCGACTACACGCATAACAATTTCCTGCAGGTTCTTATTGGTCCGCTACTTGCCTCTAGTATCTAATTCCGTCATCCATTCTCGAAGCGTGGATAACAACTCGGCGAGTCGCCTTCTATCGCTTCCCTCGACCTCTCCTAAGCGATCGAGTCCATTGCGTAGATTTGATGACATCTCCTCGATATCAGTTCGCAGCTTATCGTGCAACCTAGTATGTTCATTCCAGCGTTCATCCAAGGTCAAGGTATATGTACTCCAGCGCCGGTGATCTTCCGATTGAAATTCTCCCCAGCTATGCTTCATCCGCTCTTCAGCAAGGCGCTGCATTTCGCCTACCTCAGTAATCCTTCGCTCTAATCTTTCAAGTACATCTTCGAGATCGTTTTGCATCTTCATTAACATGCGATGCGTTTCATCGTAGGCGATCATTTGCTCATCGATCATTTCAGCTCGCTTCTCGAAAACTAAATAGCGCTGCCCCCATTCTTTCCAAGATTTTTCAAATTCAACAATCTTCAAGTCCTGACTTTCCATCCAGAGTTCCTGCGTTTCAGAGCGCTCCTTCTCGCTCGCTTGAAACTCATTCGCACGAACCTCCAATCGACGAGATAAACTTTCTAAAGACTCCATCCTCGCAATAACTCCATCAAGACCTTTCTTTTGTCTTTCATTAAGGCTTTCAATCTTTGTTAGACGTTTGCCAACATGCTTCTGATTTTCATTCAAGGAGACAGCCCTTCTTTTCTCCGATTTAAATTCGTCAATCATGAGCTCTAGATTGCCCTTGAGCGAATTGAACTCTTTATTAATTCGAAGCTCCTCCTCACGGCGAACTTCCAGCAATTGCTCAAATTTTTCTAGCCGTAGTAGCTCCTTTCGAACGTCGTCTAGTCTCTTGGAAAACCCTTTCTGGTCTGTCTTGCGTAGAGCTTCTATGTGTTTTTCTTTTTCAGTTCGTCTTTCTTCAGCATCTTCTAGTTGTCGCGATATCTCATTTCGATGCTGTGCCAATGCATCATCCATTTGATGGATCTTCGTTGCTAGAGCCGCCGCCCTGGATGTTTCATCGGAAAGCCCTAAGATCTTGCGATCTAATTTCTCAATAGATTCTTCAAGATACTTATTCCGATCGATAAGTGCCTGTAATTTTTCAGATTCTTTTATCCTCTGGTCGTCCAGCCATTTAAGCCTTTTCTCAACCTGTTTTTGATCCATATTCCTACCTCCCACAGAAAAGGCGGATAATCCTTTGATTTAAGATCTCGAAAGAAATAGGTTTGTCAGTCCGGACGCAACATCTTCGACCCAAGGAAAGATAAACTGAGGGAATATGGCAAGAAGCAGTAGCAATATAATGCCGCCTAGAAGAAAGCCGCGGGGCAGGTTTGACATAGCGATTGGCTCCTCGCCATCCCCTCGTTCGAAGAGGATAGCTGCCCACCTAATTACAAGCACGCCCAAACCAATCATTGAAAATATTACAGTACCAGCCGCAAGCTTGTCGCCATGCAGCACAACTGTTAGAAGAGACCATCTTCCAGGAAAACCTGCTGTGAGTGGTGTTCCCGCTATCGAGAGTAACCCTACAAGGAACGCAATCGATGCGAGAGGCATTTTATATCCCATACCTCGAGTATTGTTTATAAGTAGATCTTCATTACTCAAAAACGAAAGTCCCAATGCGAGCACACCAAGTGCAATAACGCGTACACCACTAAGGCTCAATGCGATACGGAAACCTGCTTCCTCCCCGGACCCAATGGCGATCAGCATCACACCCAAATCAACCAACAGCGCATAAGCCATTAGCTTCTTTAAATCTCGTTGACTTGCCGAGAATCCAACCGCCAAAATCGTGGTGATGATTCCCGCGATTCGAATCCCGTCAAATATTGCTGTTTGTTCTCTTAACCATATGTAACTGTCCAAGAATCTTATCAGGAAGAAAAATCCAGCACTCTGCAGGATGACTAAGATAAAAACCAAAATATATGGATCTGATTCATCGGCAGATTTTGGTAGCCATAAATGGAAAGGTGGAACCGTCATTAATATGGCAAACCCGAAGCCAAGCAAGAATGTCACCCGTATTGCTAGAACCGGAGTTGCGCTTGTTATTCCGGCTATCTCTAATAATGATCCGGTAAAAAGAATGCTGAACATCGCGAACGTGTAAAGAGTCAACATTCGAGAGGCTCCGGTACTCCTAGGATGCTGTCGTGTGACAAGAATAAACACCGCCCCCATAGCTGCTAGCTCAATAAAAACTGCCGCAAATACAAATGGATCAACCATCAGCGACGCAGCAACGGTTCCGAGAATCAATAATCCAACAGACGTGAAGTATCGATTGGCATTAACGACCCATGCTGCAGGCAATAGGAAAGCGCCAGCAAGATATAGAAAACCAATTAGAGGCCGTACAGTATCACTCATCGAAAACAATCGCCCCAATATAATCCACTCGCTTGTGAGCTTAATCGAAACACTCCCAATGAGGAACACATCATCAAAAGGGACGAACAACACAAATACCGCAATAGATCCTGCTCCAATCGCCGCGACAAGCGCAGAAGCAATCCGCTGGTGTCGTAGAACAAAGCACAACAACGAATAAATCGCTGTTAAAAGGAAAATAATAAGGCCCGCACTCATGGATTAAATATCTCCGGATTCCCATGGCGAATTCGAATAGAAATGATGTAATTGATTGCGAGCACAATTCCTAGGTGAACCATTGCGAGCAAGGCAATCAGTGCCAGCGAAGGCTCAATGAAACTGTAGATTAACTCACCCCCCGAAATAAGAGTGAGCAAACCGATCCCGCTCCTCAGCGGATCTGTTCCCAAACCCAAATTCAATAAACTTGAAGCGATAAGGAATGATGCCCCTACATTGGCTTCCATGCTTATTTCAAATTGTGCAAACAAATTACTTCCTGCAACACTTACCGAGGCAACCGTCACAAGCAGTAAGGCAATAACGCGAAATGAGAGGTTGGCTGATAGTACCTCGTCATCCATTGGCAAGGGGTCATTACCAATTTGTCGGATTCCAAGGTACAAAATCACACACACCAGAAAACCGGTTATTAATTTTGCGGCGACGCCTGCAGCCGGCAAACTCGTAAATGCCAGCCAAGATGTAGAGATGTATTGCGCAGCAAGAATAACCATTGATTTTGGGTTCGGCTTTAAGAGAGCAAGTGCGCTTCCCGTCAAGAAAAGCAAAATCATAGGCACGAACAAGGTATTATCGAGCCAAGGCATTTACCAATCACCTCAAAGTGAGAAGGAGTACTGCGATGAATGCGAACATCCATAGCATTGCAGCTTCACCCTCAAATAGTTCGCCAATAGATCTAGCTATGCTTAGAGACCGACGAAGTATTATCCAGAACATTGAATAAATCCTATTCGGATTAACCCGAAGGAATGCAGACCTCCATCGCTCATGTTCAATCCCTCCAAAGTTGCGCAATGCAAAGAATGCGCACACCCCCACAACAATAGCTGCTATCGTAAACAATCCTCCATAAGTGCTGTAAGTCTCTTTAATCCAGAAACCCAGTCCAATACTTACCAAAATCGGTAATGCTAGCCCCACACTATACATGACTCGCATAAGGCTTTCGCCGGTCGGCCAAGGTTTTTCTTCCGAGAAGAAGATATGGATCGCGCCGAGGGCAAGGCTACTTAGACCCATTATTCCAATTAACGCCTGAATCCACGCTCCCTCGGTCAGTGCTGATCGACCCATGACCGAACTTATCAGCCCTCCTGGACTCCATGGCAATCCAATCAGCAGCACTGCAGCTAATACTGGCCATGCGCGATGTGAGGGTGTATGGATCTGAATTAGCGAAAGCAAAGCTCCAACAAGCAACAGCAACGCACTTGTCGCAAATAGGACTTCCCCGTTTGCAGAAGGACTGCTGCTTGCCAGGAGTCCAACGCCTGCGAGCCCCATCACTAGTAATGGCCCTGCCAAGATGCGGTCTTCTTCCAACAACCAGCGAACTCCCCCGAGCAGGATGCCTATCGCCCCTGCCACTGCCAGCCATACTCTTATCGTTGAAGGTGCCCCATTTTCAAGAAATCTCGCGAGCAGCAAGAGCGCAATCGCCGGCGGATATAAACGGAGTAGTGTTCCTTCACCCCTGCGAAGAGGGGAAAGAGATGGCGTTTCATAATGCAGAGGGATCAACCCCAATCGCAATAGAATTCCTATTAGAAACAAGAGTGCTGCCGGTGTTGTAAAGGATGCAGCGTTAAGACCTGCTCCAATTCCATTGTTCGAGTTGACCCAGGCGGCCGCTACAATTATTAACACCCCCCCCAAGTCAACACCGGCTCGAACAATCGCTCGGCGGACATCGTTCACGTTTTCGGTAAAGTAAATAGAGAAAACAAATGAACTCAAATCGATTAAAGTAAATGTAAGTACTACGGTAAGTAAGTTAATGGCAAAAACTGCCACCATAGCCAGTGCAGTGTATAGGAACCAAAAAACACGTACACCGGTCGATGCGATGTCCGGCCTTGTTGCAGCAGTAAGAATCATCGAGAGAAGAACGGTCGAAATACAATAAGCAATTCCCCAGCTTGTCCTGTCAAGTGAAAGTTCAAGAGGGGTTTGAAATAAGTTTGCTGGTTTCCAAATTGAGAAACGAGCAGCATTCGGAATCGCTGAGAGCAAAAGTAATGAAAGAAGCCAGATGAGTAAGGCTGACAATGTACTTACGACCCATTGATTCCGTGATGGGCGATTGCGGACTGACCATATTGCGCCCGCAGCAAGCAGGAGTGCGATAATTGGGATAAATATCATGCTGATTTTGTAGAAAAGTCCCTCAGTCTTTATCGACGATTAGCATACCACGGAAGCGTCCCCATGCTATACTTTTTACGATTCTTCACCTACGTTATGCTCATGTCGACGAAGAAAAGAGAATTAAAGAGATGACCAAGCGAACCACTCCTTCAACAGGTAATTCCTCGGTGAACCCTGTTTTAATTGACGGTAACCACCTCACACTTGCGGACATCGAATCCGTTGCTCGCTTCAATGCTCGAGTTAATCTCGATGAACCAGCGAGAGCTCGGATTGAGCAATCCGCCTCGAAACTAAAAAGGATTGCATGTTCCAAGACCCCAATTTATGGCGTAAATACTGGATACGGTATTTTTGCCGATAAACGCTTGGATTCATCTCAAGCCTCGCAGATCTCGGAGAATCTAGTTCTGAGTCACAATGTCGCCGTGGGAAGTCCGTTTCCTGAGGATGTCGTTCGAGCTGCTATTCTCATTCGGGCAAACTCTCTTGCACGTGGAAACTCTGGTGTACGAATTGTAATCATCGAAACACTCCTATTGCTATTGAATAAACGTGTAACACCTTACATCCCCTCTCAGGGCTCATTAGGATCATCGGGCGATCTCGCACAACTGGCGCAGCTCGCCCTTGTCATTTCGCATATCGACGGGTATGAGCATGCAGATTCTGATTTGAAGGCTTGGTTTGAAGAAAGCCTGCTCCCCAGTCATGAGGCAATGGACAGAGCTGGTATCGATCTTGTTTCACTCGGCCCGAAAGAAGGATTGGCGCTCATAAACGGCGCATCCTTCTCAACAGCTCTTCTCGCTTTGGCTATCATCGATTCACAGCGAGTGCTTTTCTCGAATGAGATCGCTTCGTCGATGACCCTTGATGCCCTGCTCGGCGTTTCCGCCGCGCTCGATAAGCGCATCCATGCTGCGCGGCCCTACCCCGGCCAACAAGCTGTTGCTCGAAGAATGCGCACCCTCATTGCCGGTAGTCAACTCATTGATAGCTCCGCAAGAGTCCAAGATGCTTATAGCTTACGCTGCTGCCCCCAAATTCTTGGCCCGGTCTGGGATACACTAGCCTACGCCGAAAATACCTGCAATATTGAGATGAACTCTGCAACCGATAATCCCTTGCTATTTGGCGATGACGTCCTCTCTGGGGGAAATTTCCATGGAGAACCTGTGGGGCTTGCCGCCGATTATCTAAAAATTGCGCTTTCAGAAGCTGGATCAATTTCAGAGAGGCAAATTTTCAGACTTCTATCTGAGGATATGAATGCAAACCTCCCGCCCATGCTGATTGCAAATCGCAGCAAGGTCGGTCTCTATTCAGGTCTAATGATGCTCCATTACACTGCCGGCTCGTTAGCGCTTGAAAATCAAGCTCTTGCCAATCCTAATTCAACCTCATCTGTGCCAACATCATCCGGTCAGGAAGACCATAACGCTAACTCTACTACAGCCGCCAGGAATCTTCGATGCGTTGTTGACAATCTGACCCGCATCATCGCCATTGAGCTCATATGCGCCTCTCAAGCTCTCGAATTACGCATGAAGGAAACACCCGGGAAATCCCCGGGCAAGGGAACCCTTGTCGCTCTTGAACACATCCGCAAATCTATCGGCTTTATCGAACATGATCGGCCATACTCAGTTGACATCAATCTAACAAGCGAAATAATCCGATCTGGATCGCTGCTTAATGCCCTCCATTCTGAGGGGTTTGACGATTACGCCCCTATGCTATAATCTGTAATCATGAAAACTGGGTCCACGCTACACGTACATAACGTATCAACCCACCATCGTGTGGGTATATTGCGCGCGTAGACCCACCCGCTCTGACAAGAATGGATCGTTAATAAAGACGGCGTGGGCTACGCTCAGGTCGTATTTTTTATGATGGAGGCATAAATGCCGATAATTCAACCGGTTCGAGGTTCGCGTGATTTTTATCCTGAGGACATGGCTTTCCGTCAGTGGCTTAAGAACCAGATCCGTGAGGCATCTGAGCAATTTGGCTATCAGGAATTCGACGGCCCCTTTCTAGAGCGTTTGGAGCTCTATGCTGCCAAATCCGGTGATGAGCTCGTTAAAGAGCAGTCCTATGTATTTCCCGATCGAAGCGGGTTGATGATTGCCCTCCGTCCCGAACTCACACCCTCTCTTGCGCGCATGGTGGCGCAGCGCGGTAAGGGTCTCACCCTACCGCTTCGCTGGTGGTCTTTCGGACCTTTTTGGCGATACGAGCGAAAGCAGAAAGGCCGATCTCGGGAATTTTTCCAGTGGAATATCGATCTTATTGGGGTAGATTCCCCTGAAGCGGATGCCGAACTCGTGGCTGTTGCTGCTACACTTTTTCGAAACGTTGGATTGACACCGGATATGATCCGCATCAAAGTTAACAACCGTCTCCTCGCGGAGAAACAGCTTCAGAACATTGGAATACAGGGCGAGCTGTTGCCAAAAACCTTCCGTCTTATAGATCGACAAGATCGCATGAATCCTGATTCATGGAAATCATACGCGCTTGAAAGCGGATTAAACGAAGATCAATTTATGGGTCTCTTGAAGGTGCTCGAAGATCGTAAAGCCTGGAAATCATCGTCGGAAATGCTTCAATACTTTAAGGCTGCCGAAGCGCTCGGCGCGGCGGAATATCTTGACTATGATCCGACCGTAATCCGAGGACTCGATTACTACACCGGGACTGTTTACGAAGCCAGGGATGTCAAAGGCAATCATCGTTCGATCCTCGGCGGAGGACGCTATGACGATCTCGTATCGGTCGTCGGCGGTGACATGATCCCGGCTACGGGATTTGCGATGGGAGATATCGTATTCAGTCTTGTGCTCGAAGAAAATGGGATTAAACCTGATCTCCGCGTGAGTCCGGCGGATATCTTGATCACGACTTTTGAAGAAAGCAGCGAGAGCGTATCTATTCAAATCGCGAAAGAGTTGCGCGATGCCGGCTATCGGGTCGAGTGGTATCCGCAACCTGTGCGCCTTCAACGGCAGCTTAAATACGCGGATCGTAATGAAATCCCGCTGGTTGTGATTATTGGACCCGATGAAATGGAATCCGGTATGGTTTCACTGAAGGATATGGCCTCGGGTGAGCAGGAGACCTTTGCTCGGAGCGATCTTCAATCACGAATAAAGACCCGGCTTTCTGGCTGATTAAGCTCATTTCTGTGGCTCGATGCATGCCTTCGTGTTAGAATAACGCTCGCATAAATAGGGCACCTGTTACTCAATTGCAGATTGCCTTATTGCAAAAAATCAGGGCAACATGGCGAGGGTAGTTCAGTGGCAGAACGCGCGCCTGTGGAGCGCGATGTCGCGGGTTCGAATCCCGTCCCTCGCCCTGATAAAACCATAATAACGAAAGCTCTAGCTTGTCCTTTTATGGAATTGGTGAGGTCTCGGAGCCCTTCAGCCACCCATTCGAGAACGCCCGCCAGGGCGTTTTTCTATATTAGCGAGCTATCCCAGTTATGGGGTCCACCCCTGTGTCAATATATCCATCGGTGAGATCCTGCAAGATTTCTTGAACCCACGCTTCTTTCCCGGGTGTTAATCGCTCAGGATTCACATCATCGATGATAATCGGCATGGTCACAGCCCCACCGCTATCACCCGTACTAATGCGATCCCAGATTTCTGTTATCGCGAGTTCAGGAGCGGCGCGTACCGTCGCTATCCATTTCGCTCCGAGATTCTCCCCGGGGGTCTCACCGCCAATATAGCTCACACCTGGGCCTTCGAGCATTTCCACCGAGGCTGCTGCACTCAACTCCGGTGATAAGAAAACCGTGTCCACATCCAAGGATGTTAGAGCAGCAATTACGCCCTGAATTGCTGAACCATCAACGGATGAAGTCTCGGCGCTAGTCGGATATGAATGAAAAGGTGGGTAGGCCGGTCGGCACAGGCCGCAATAGAATATCACCCCATTTTGAAACGCTAAATTGCTGGCGCGATCTTCACCTGAGTTCTGCACCGAGATAGCGCCTACCCGCCAATCGGGAGTAACTGCGGCGGCGATGACGCCGGCGACGAATCCTATTTGATCTTCTCGAAGACCGTCTGGGCCGATCCTCGTTAAATTGGATGCTTCGCTTAAGCCATGTATCCCAATAGCCACAAACTGCACCGCCGGATATCGCGCAGCTAAGTTGTTTAATCCCTTGTCAGGCGGGAGATAGAATACAATTTTAACGTTCTGCTCGAGATCGCCGTTTGAGAGTTCGGTTAAAACAACGAGCTTATTGCCAGCAGCCACCGCAAGCTCGGCAATGCCTTCTTCAACCCTGGCTTCCATCCTCTCTGCTGCCTCGCCCCCTCGGATTAGATAGACCAGATCAGGAGCAGGTGTCGGTGAGGCTGTTTGCTTGACCGGTCGCTCGAGAGTGGGTGTTGCCGTATCCCCCCCATAAACCCCTGATCCTCCACAAGCGGCTAGCAGTATAAGAAATCCAAGCAAGCTAATTTTCATTGAGCGATTGTTAACGAAACGCATTAAAAGGTTCCCTATCCATGTCTACTATTCTACTATCTGTATTCAACCCTTGACCACACAACCCAAACGTGGAAAATGATTATCTTGAACTATCGATCCATCCACCAAAATCAGAGCTATCCTTTCAACTCATAAGCGCCTGCAATTATGGCTACGCAAAATCACCAATTTTTTCAATAAACGAGATATTATTAGTAACGTGAAACCTTCTACACGACTTGTCGAACGCATCAACCGTCGGGATGCGCTTAAAGTGTCTGTCCTGGGACTTGGTGGTTTTGCCTCCCATCGATTCCTGCGAGGACTCGCGTTACCGGAATTTCCTAACGCAGACCGTCTTGGACGAGTTACATCACCAAAGGTCGAACTACACATACGCCCCGATTCATCCAGCCAAGCAATCGGAACTCTCTATGAGGATGCCGTCGTTCCCTGGCTGCGAGAGGTAGTTGGGCGTCATCCATACCGCTTTAACCAACGCTGGGTAGAAACCCCAGATGGCTATCTCTGGTCTGGAACAGTGCAACCCGTTAAAAATGAGTCCAATCAACCCGTAGATCACTTGCCTGTGACGAGCCTCGGCGAAGGGATGTGGGTTAAGGTGACTGTCCCCTGGGTGGATCTCTTCTTGGATAATCCCCCTGCCAGTTCTCCTTGGTTGAAAGAAAACCCTACACCGCGTCTTGCTTACAGCCAGATATTGTGGGTAGACCAAATTCGTCCTGACGGTTCGGGCATAAACCCCCTCTACCGCATCAGTGAGCGTTACGGATATGGCGACATCTTCTGGGCTGACGCCCATGCGTTTCGTCCGCTCATTGAAGATGATCTCTCCCCTATCCACCCTGAGGTAGAAGATAAACGAGTCGTAGTTAACCTGACCACGCAGACATTATCTTGCTTTGAGGGTAATCGGGAGGTCTATTTCTGTCGAATTTCCTCCGGCGCTAAATACAATGCTTCTGGTAATCCGGTCGATGAGTGGTCCACACCGATCGGAGGCTTCCAGATCTGGCGCAAGTTGATCTCACTCCATATGAGCGGCGGAACGACAGGAGGCGGGTACGATCTTCCAGGAATCGGCTGGGTAACCCTCTTTGTGGGCAACGGCGTAGCAATCCATTCAACTTTTTGGCATAACAATTTCGGCGTTCCCATGTCGCATGGTTGCGTGAACGCACAACCGCGGGATGCACAATGGATCTTCCGCTGGACAACACCTACTATCGACTATGACCCTGGCGATGCGACTGTGTCAATGCCTGGAGGGACCCGCATCCAGATTGTCGAATCATGAAGCAATACTTAATGGGCCGTCTCTCCCATTTGATGTGATTTTTCTCCTTTGAGGTTGGAATAAAACCGATGTCCAAAAAAGGCTCGACAGCGATCGCTTCACCAAACATCGCCTTTATCAAGTACTGGGGCAACCGCGATCATGCACTCCGCCTCCCTGCAAACGCCTCCCTCTCCATGACGCTAGCAAATCTCCGAACAGAGACTACCGTCTTTTTCGATGACGACCTGCTGTCGGATCAGATCGAAATCAACGGCAGCCCAGCATCAGAGAAAGCTGCAGCCCGCGTATCACTGCACTTGGACCTCATCCGCGCACTCGCAGGAAGTCCTGCGTTCGCTAGCATACGCAGCCAAAGCAATTTTCCCTCTGGCGCAGGCATCGCCTCTTCAGCCTCGGCTTTCGCTGCACTGACTGCAGCAGCTAGCACGGCAGCCGGTCTAGAGATGGATAAGAAACAGCTCTCAATCCTCGCCCGACGCGGCTCTGGCTCTGCTGCTCGTTCCATCTTCGGCGGTTTCGTACAGCTTTACTCGGGAGAAGTGAACGATGATGGTTACGCTGAACAGCTTGCGCCTGCAAACCATTGGCAATTGGTCGATCTCATCGCAGTTGTCACCAAAGAACACAAATCGACGGGATCATCTGAAGGCCACCTACTCGCGCCCACAAGTCCTATTCAAGTTTCTCGAGTGCAAGATGCCGCGCGCCGTCTAGAAATCTGCAGCCAAGCGATTCTGCAAAAGGATTTTCTAGCCCTTGCTCAGATCATTGAGCAGGACTCAAACTTGATGCATTCCGTCATGATGACCTCTAATCCACCGCTTCTCTATTTGGAGCCGGAGTCAATCAGCATCATGAAGCATGTCACCCACTGGCGAGAGGATGGACTGGAAGTGTGTTACACCGTTGATGCCGGACCCAACATCCATTGCATTTGCTCCTCTGATGACTCCGTTGAAGTCGAGCGTCAGCTTCGTCTAATCGATGGTGTTCTCGATGTTTTCCGCTGCCCACCAGGAAATGGCGTCGCGCTTACATCTAGTAATGAACAAACACCCCAGTGATATAATCCCGGTTAAATTATGGCTTAGGTGATATCCGTGTCAGATTTCTTTCTATTCATAATCGTCCTCTCAGTATTGCTAATTGGCCATGAGTTGGGACACTTTCTCGTTGGCAAAATACGTGGTGTAAAAATCGAGGAGTTTGGTTTAGGTTTCCCGCCACGAGCGTTGACTTTATTCGAAGCTGGCGGGGTTAACTACTCTCTTAACTGGATCCCATTTGGCGGCTTTGTTCGCTTCGCTGGGGAGGATAACCCAGATATTCAAAACGGTCTCGCTTCATCGAGCAAGCTGACGCGCACGCTCGTCCTTTCTGCCGGCCCGGCAGCAAACATCATCTTAGGCTTCCTTGCCTTTCTCATGGCATACAAATTTGCCGCACCCGACATCAACCGCGTACTCATCGCTGAAGTCCTTGAAGAGACTCCTGCCTACACCGCCGGGATATTGGCAGGTGACATCGTCGAATTCGTTGATGACGCTCCCATCAAGGGCATCGAGGATATGCAGATAGCCATACGCGCAAAACTCGGCAAAACTACTCACGTTGTTGTTAATCGAGAAGGACAGATCGTTGAACTAACGATGATCCCGCGTGTGGAATTCCCTGATGATCAAGGACCCATCGGTGTGACATTGAGTTACCCCACCGCTCAGATGGGGTGGCTCGAAGCCTCCAGATGGGGCGTGGATTCGGTCAAGGACCAGATTACCATGATTCTCAAGCTTCCTGGACGACTGCTAAGCGGTCAGGCATCACCTGAAGAAGCCCGTCTCAGCGGTTTAAAAGGCATTCACGATATGCTGGCATGGGCAAGCACGATCGATCAAGCATCCGACCGACCCTTCATCACGTTGAACTTGATCGGCGTCATCAGTGTTGGTTTGGCATTGGCTAATTTGCTGCCCTTCCCTGCCCTTGACGGTGGGCGATTAATGTTCGTCCTTTATGAGGTCATCTTTCGACGCCGGATATCGCCTCGCTTCGAGGGATTTGCTCACGCCATCGGCTTTGCCATCCTCATCTTTCTCATGGTCTATATCAACCTACAGGATTTTATCAATCCGATCTCTCTTCCTTAGCATCTCTGATGTGATATCCAATGGATCGAGAACTAGACGAATTATTCACGCTACTGATGGACGAAGAGCAGGTTCTACCTATAGAAGAACTCTCAGCACTTTCTGATTTAAGCCCACGCCAGCTCGACCGCTTTTCGGTTTGTTGGCAATCCCTATCGCCCCTTCGTCGCCGCACGTTGCTGGCGACCCTTGGTCAGCAAGCCGATGAACATTTTGAGCTTTTATTCGACAACATCAACCGATTAGCGCTTGAGGATTCCAACCCTAAAGTTAGAAAGATTGCGATCGGCAATCTATGGGAATCGACAGATCCATCTCTCATTACGCTTTTCCGCACCGCTTTGACCAATGACAGCACAATTGAAGTGCAAGCTGCTGCCGCGGATGCTCTTGGACGTTTCGTCCTTTTAGCTGAGCTCGAGGATTCAACCATAGAAGAACCAGACCTGATTGTAGATGATCTTCTTGCAGCAATTAGATCTGGCGCCCCTTCTGCATTACATCGCGCCTGTGTAGAGTCACTCGGGTTCTCATCCCGCGATGATGTGGAGGCGATCATTGCAGAAGCGTACAACTCTGGAGATGAGGAATTAATAGAGTCTGCCATACTATCCATGGGTAGATCTGCAAATCCGGCTTGGAGGCCCGAAATTCTTCAGGAATTGGATCACCCTTCCCCGCGAATTCGCGCTAATGCTGCTCGTGCCGCAGGTGAACTTGAGCTTCACGATGCAACCCAGTCTCTTTTGGAGCTTCTCGAAGATGTCAGCGAAGAAGTAGTACACGTTGCAATATGGTCATTGGGACAACTTGGTGGCGACGATGCCAGAACAGCCATATTAGAAATCCAGGCATCAGCAACGGATACAGAGACTGCTAAGATAGCTGATGAAGCTCTCGAGCACCTGGCATTTCTAGAGGGTATACCGGATCTCTTGATACTTGACTTCGATAACCCTTCAGAGGATTCTGTGGATTGAGGGAATTCATAGGTCTTTTCACGAATAATATTTTCCCGATCATCGCTGTTTCTGGAGCAGGCTTCCTTCTCCAAAAGCGAACGAACCTTGACCCCCGACCTATCTCCGTTGCCATCTTTCACATCCTCGTACCCGCACTTGTTTTTGATTTAGTACTTACAACAGAAATTCCCAAATACGATATTGTACGGATGGCGATCCTCACATCGGCGGTCATCGCCTTTATGCTCTTTCTCAGTTTAGCGATTTCAAAGCTTCTCCGCCTACCTCAAGCACTGACATCCGCTTTTATTCTCTCGGTGTCTTTTATCAATTCTGGGAATTATGGCCTTTCGCTTAACCACTTCGCACTGGGTGAGGCCGGCTTGCTCTGGGCAAGTATCTTCTTCATCACGAGTGCTTTATGGACAAACTCTGCTGGTGTGTACATCGCCAGCGCTGGTCGAATGGAGCCGCTACAGGCGTTAAAGAATCTGGCCAAGGTGCCGGCTGTCTATGCCGTTTTTTTATCTCTCCTTCTCCGCGCTCTAGATATTAACCTCCCGCAAGCCGTGTCTCGACCTATCGAACTTCTAGCAGCTGCGATGATCCCCATGATGCTGCTGGTCATGGGAATGCAAATCTCTAAGGCGGGGGCTCCAAAGCGCCTCGGTCTACTATCTATCGTAATCGTCCTTCGTTTAGTCCTATCTCCTCTAGCCGCATGGTTTGTTGCCGGCACGCTTAATATGCCCATGATCGGCAGGCAAGTGGGTATTCTCGAGTCCGCCATGCCTACTGCGGTCCTAGTTTCTATCCTTGCGATCCAATATGACACGGAGCCTGAGTTCGTGACTGGTGCAGTTCTTGTATCAACTTTGCTAAGTCCAATCACATTGACACCACTTCTCTATCTGCTCAAGGTGTAGCCATCAATAAACTACCATTCATCCTGCTTATTACCATTTTTCTTCTTTCTCCGCTGGGGCTTGCTTCAGCCCAGACAGGCGAGATCCGCGTTGAAACCCACGCCGAGTATAAGTACGGCTCAACGATCAACTTAAGCGCCCAAATTCAAGCCCCTAACATTGTCACACGGGCGGCAGTCTTTTTCCGTGAGGCCTCATCAGACTACACACATGTCGCTGTTGCCGTCCTTTCAGACGGTCCCACGATCTTGGCGGAAGTAACCGAAGAAGTTCAGAAGATCGGGATTGAACCATTTACAACAATCACCTACTGGTGGCAGATCGATTTCGCAGATGGTGACAACCATATAACGGACCCTGCATCCTTTGTATACGAGGATAATCGTTTCGATTGGCAATCCCTTGGCACATCAAACATAACCGTTCATTGGATTGAAGGAGACATGACCCGTGGTCAGGATATCCTTAACCTTGCGGATGACTCTATTACGCGAATTCAGCACGATCTCGCATTGCCAACTCCGGATCATATAAATCTTTACATCTACCCCACAGTTGGTCAGCTGCAATCAAGCATGCGCATGGGTGGGGCGACGTGGATCGGTGGGCATTCGCATCCAGAACTTGGAGCAGTTCTCTTAGCAGCGCCTATTGGGGTTGAAGGCCAAATCTCACTGGAACGTGACATCCCCCATGAGCTTGTTCACATCCTGCTTTACAAACGCATGGGCGATCAATACCACAACCTGCCCACCTGGTTGAACGAAGGGCTTGCCACGCTCCAAGAAGGCGTGCCTAATCCCGCTTACATCTTCGAATTGGATCGTGCTGCTAGCGAAAATGCACTACTTTCAATGGATTCCTTATGCGCCTCTTTCCCGATTTCTGAGGAGGACGCTTTGCTTGCATACGCACAAAGCGCATCCTTCACGCAATATTTGCTCGACATCTATGGGATTGGAGGCATAGTACTTCTACTTGATGCTTATCAGGAAGGCACAAGCTGCGCAGGAGGCATTCAACGAGTGTACCAACGCCCCATCTCTCAACTCCAAGACGAGTGGCAGTGGACAACACTCTCAAATCCCAATATGCTTGATTTCGCCCGGCCACTTCTGCCTTGGCTCTTGCTCGGCTTGTCCGTGATCGTGGTATTTGGTATCGTTTTTCTGCTCAGCCGCCGACAACATAAGGGATAGAATAATAATGAGCACATCTAAAACGCTTGTATTTGACCTAGAGACTAAACATCTTGCCGAAGAGGTCGGCGGCTGGGACCATATCGATATGATGGGTCTCTCTGCTGGTGTGACCTACCACGTTGAAGAGGACAACTGGTTAATGTTCAAAGAGGAAGATGTTGATTCTCTTCTGGATGAACTTGTTTCAGCATCCAAAATCGTCGGTTTCAACGTTATCCGCTTTGACTACACAGTTCTTCGGCCCTACGGGCTTTCTATCGATCGACCCCTGGTGGAAAAGACAGCGGACATGCTCGCAAATATCTCGCTTACACTTGGATTTCGGGTTGGTTTAGACCATGTCGCAGAAGCGACTCTGGGGGAAAGTAAATCAGCGAACGGCCTTGCTGCGGTTGAATGGTATAAAAAAGGTGAGATTGACAAGGTCTTAGCGTATTGCAAGCAGGATGTTTGGGTTACGTACCGTTTATGGGTTTATGGCCGTGATCACGGCCATATTTTCCGGCGGGATCGAAGTGGCGCCAAAAGGAAGATCCCGGTGTCCTGGTGATACTTATCAAGAATACTTTAAATTGATCTACTACCGATTAACCCGGCGAATTCGGTTCCGTCAGAAATTTCTGAACGCCACACAATCGCAGCATGATCTCGAACTGCAGATAATGCATAAGCAAATGCTGCAGCGATACCGGGCTGGGATCGGACCATCCGGTAGAATTCTGCATATTGGTCAGCCTTCGTGCGCTCCGCTACACTTTGGATCGGGTTGCAGAACTCAGTGATCATGAGTACCTTACCCGGGAACCTATCTCGATATACTTCGAATGCCCGCCCCTTTTTGCGTTCCTTTAACGATGCTTGATCCGTCCAGTAGCAATTCAAACCTACCCAATCAGCATTTTGCACTGCACTCTCCGCTTCATTGAGAAACTGAGCGTCATCTGCTCTCCACCCGGGCACAAGTTCGCCCTGAGACAATCCTGGGAAACCGACCTTGGCGTCGGGGAAACGCGCCTTTATCAAGTGGGATAGCTTATTAAACCACTGGGCGAACTCCAACCCATCTCGCCAGGACCGCCGCCAACCTGCGTTTTGCAGGTTCGGATTACTGAGAATCTCGAAATATCTAATCCCAGCTCGATAAAGCCGTCCAAAGTTGTTTTCAATCGATGTGAAATAACTTTCTGCGGAGATTGCCTCACCAGAAAATTCTCCCGTTGTACGTACAACGATGAACATTTCTGGGTCCAATGCTCGCAGGCGCTCGATCGTATCTAGACTTTCGTTGAGCTCCAACTTGATAGCTTCTAACCTCGCCAAACTTATGAGATTGAGATCTTCGTCTTGTAATGGCTGCCCCACCCTAGCGTGCGCACCCACAAGGCACTTTTCAGGGCTCCAGTTGTAGGCATCGAACGATTTCTTCGACGCTAATTCCGGCCAAACTAGAAACGGCGTAGGGTCTATGATGTCTTTCGGGAAATTCGTCTCCCCGCGGTCCGTTGCTCCATCTCGTTTCAACGTCAGGTGCAGGTGTGATCCAGTAGATGCTCCTGTAGAGTCCGCTTTACCGAGCAGTTCACCGGCCTTCAATTCCTGTCCCTCCCGTACCAATGGCCGCGCAAGATGACCGTATACGGTTTTGTATCCATCCTTATGCCGTACTCGCACGTGTTTCCCATAAGCGGACACCCTGGGGTCTGGGTCGTTATGAACCCGATAGACGACACCGTCTGCGCAGCAATAAATGTTTGTGTTGTTCAGGGCGCGGATATCCACGCCCTCATGACCAGGCATGCCAAAACGGCTATAAATCTGTGGGTTGGCACCATATTTTTGAGTGACGACTGAGTAATCAGTGGGCCAAACTAGATAGAACGATTTGCGCTTTTGCCCGTAGCGATCCGAATCGATTATTCTCTGAGCGAACTCCTCCCTCAACCCGTCCGCCGTCTCAGTGGAAATCGGATCAAGTCGAACGCCAGGATGTTGCTTAAAAAACCATTCTTCAAGTTGTCCATTTTCGGGATATCCACCTGAGACTGCCGGGAAAGTTATTACCTGGGCTGGTGACATGTATTGAGCAGCAGTTTGAGGGTCCTGTGTCAAGTTTGGCCCATAATGCAATACATATTCGGTGCATGCGCGAACCCATGTCCAGTAATTCTCACGCGGTAGTAAGATCACCTGGTGTTCCATTATCAGTTATTAAACCCCATGCCTTTTGATTTCAGTGAAACGTAGCGGTTCTTTCCAATCACGAGATGATCAAGAACCTCAATGTCAAGAAGTTTTCCCGCATCTATAATTGCTCGGGTAACTGCAATATCCTCCGGGCTGGGTGTTGGGTCACCGCTCGGGTGATTATGCGCAACGATGATTGCTGCTGCATTGCGCCTTACAGCCTCACGAAAGACCTCACCAACTCTGATGACTGAACTGTTGAGTGAGCCACGGTATACCTCTACAACCTTGATGACCTGATTGCGTGTGTCTAAGAGCATTACTCTTAAATGCTCCTGTTCTAATGCCCCCATCTCATACAGAAGGAGATTGGCAGCGTCCTGTGGTGATTGAATACGTGGCTTATCTTCCTGGTGCACAATCGCTAATCGACGCCCTAATTCAACCGCGGCTTGTATCTGAGCAGCTTTTGTAAAACCGATGCCCTTCATCTCTTGAAGCTCGGGAAGTGAGAGGCGATGAATTCCAATAAGGCCTCCAATTTCGACCAATAGTGTCTGCGCTAGCTGAACAGCGTTCATCCCTTTAATACCTGTTCGAAGCAAAATAGCCAGCAGTTCTGCATTGGACAATGCCCCTGGACCTAAGGCAGCGAGCCGTTCACGTGGGCGATCGTCAGAGTCAAGATCCTTAATCCTGTAACGCAGCTGTCCATCCCCCATGTCACACCCCCATTCTGTGCAAATTGCGTGCCGCAGTCGATGACTGCGACTATACTCCTGTGGATTCTTGCTGTCAAAGTGGCCCAGAATTTGCACTATCTGGGTTGCACTGCATGCTATAATGCCGCTCGTCAGGAGTGACCATGCTGGATCTTTTCGGAATCATATCAATAGGGAAATTCTTTACTTATCTCACGGCTTTCTTCGGTGCCTTCTTGGCCGCGTTATGGCTAAGCCTAATTTTTTGGACGCTCAGGGATATCCGTTCCAGATCTCACGATAAACTTGTGCACATTCTCGCGGCAATCCTGGTTGCCGTTTTAAATCTGCCGGGAATAATCATCTACCTCATCCTCCGCCCATCCTTGACGCTTACTGAGGAGTACCAGCTTACACTCGAAGAAGAGGCTCTCCTTTCACAAGTTGAGGAACGTATGCTATGTCCAGGATGCGGAAGCCATACGGAAAGTAATTGGCAGGTTTGCGCTCATTGCCACACACGTCTGCGAAAGATTTGTCCCCAATGCGGTCAGCTTCTGCAGCTTCCTTGGCAGATTTGCCCACACTGCACAACACCTATGCCTGGGTCTCCTTCCGAAGCGCCGCCCACAGATTTACCACCGTTCCCAGAATAATCCGTGCCCCATCCCGGCACCTCTTATAAACAAAAAAAACCAGCGAGTTACCCTCGCCAGTTTTTTTGTGATCGTCGGATATGCGCGGACTACTTTTGGGAAGAAACTCCTAGACTTGACCAACCTGCATACTGTGCGCTCTCTCCCAGTTCGTCCTCTATGCGAAGAAGTTGGTTGTACTTCGCAACACGATCGGAGCGAGCAGGTGCTCCCGTCTTGATTTGTCCCATGTGGATCGCGACAGAGAGATCGGCAATTGTGGCATCTTCTGTTTCTCCGGAGCGATGTGACGTCACTGCCCTCCAACCTGCTTCCCGGCAAACCTGGACAGCTTCGAGCGTTTCCGTTAGTGTGCCAATTTGATTTACTTTAACCAACAGCGAATTGCAGGCTTTTAATTCGACGCCTTTTCTCACCCTTTCGGGATTCGTCACAAGCAAGTCATCTCCAACAATCTGGATTCTATCGCCCAACCTGGCCGTCATTAATTGCCAGCTATCCCAGTCATCTTGTGCAAGCCCATCCTCAATGGACACGATTGGATATTGCTTCACCCAGGATTCCCAGAACTCAACCAATTCCTCGCCGCTGAGTTCTTTCCCCTCACTCCGCAGCTGGTACACTCCTCGTTCATTGTCGTAAAACTCAGAGGCTGCTGGGTCGAGCGCGATCGAAACCTGTTCGCCTGTTTTGTAACCGGCTTTCTCAATCGCTTCTAGTATGATTTCCACGGCTTCAGCGTTTGCCTTTAATGCCGGCGCAAACCCGCCTTCATCGCCCACAAGCGCGGTGTAACCTTTTGTTCTCAGTACAGTTTTAAGCTCCTGATAAATTTCTGCGCCCCACCTCAGACCCTCGGAGAAGGATTGCGCACCCAGCGGCATAATCATAAATTCCTGTGCGTCCGTCGACTGCCATCCTGTATGTGCTCCCCCGTTCAATATGTTTAACATGGGTACCGGCAGGAGGTGTGCACTGACTCCCCCGATGTAGCGGTAGAGGGGCAACTCGAGAGAATTTGCAGCCGCTTTCGCTACCGCTAAACTCACGCCAAGTATGGAATTGGCGCCAATCCTTGATTTATTCTCTGTCCCATCGACTTCAATCATGGCAAGATCGATTGAGCGTTGATCGGTTGCATCCCACCCTAGAAGAAGCTCTGCAAGCTCAGAATTCACATTCTCAACCGCCTTCAACACGCCCTTGCCGCCGAAACGAGACTTATCCCCGTCCCGCAGTTCAAGCGCTTCATGAACACCTGTCGATGCGCCTGAGGGCACAATTGCGCGGCTCCAGCTTCCATCAAAAAGCGAAACCTCAACTTCCACCGTAGGATTTCCTCGAGAATCAAGTACTTCTCGACCGTGTATCATTTCAATCGTTGTTTGCATCGAATCCAGCCTCCTTTGATTCCTCAGTCCTAATTATAATCCTATAAACCCTTATCCATCCCGAACGATACCTCGCAATAACTTCTGGCCTTCTTTTCAAGATCCCCGTGATAGAATCTCCTGACAAAGCAGGAAATATCACAACTCTAACGATGATGCCCCTTCTTCTTTATTCGATCTGGCGTAATAAGTAATGTTGCTATCTATCCAGCAGAGTTTCGTAAACCCATCATCCGTCTATCCTTTGCTGCAAACAGCAGATGACGGTCCAGGATGCTTTTCAGTTGACAAGGGCGAGTCAGTATTGTCCACTTTTACTCCCACAATCATTTCATATATTCATTTGGACTATTCACCCTAATGGCACCACATCACGAGACAATTGCCATTGCAATGAGCGGTGGGGTCGATAGCTCAGTTGCGGCTGCCCTATTGTTGGAGCAAGGTTTCAATGTCTTCGGCGTAATGCTCCGTCTTTGGTCTGCTGGCCCTGATACCAGCAACCGATGCTGCTCACCAGAAGATGTCTCACTGGCACGGCGAGTGGCCATTCAGCTTGACATACCCTTCCACACACTGGATGTCAGAGACACCTTCAAACGCGAGGTTGTAGATCCCTTTATTGATGACTATGCGAAAGGGAGAACGCCGAACCCCTGTATGCGTTGTAACCGCATCATCCGCTGGGGTTCCCTTCTTGAGAGCGCCCTCGCTATGGGCGCAAGCCGCCTCGCAACAGGTCATTACGCGCGGATCAGCCATTTAGGAGATCGCTATCACTTATTCCGAGCGAAGGACAAAACAAAGGATCAATCCTATGTCCTCAGCGTTCTGCAGCAGCATCAGCTGTCGCGCACGATATTTCCACTGGGCGATATTGAAAAAACCAAAGTACGTGAACAAGCTGCAATGCTCAATCTTCCTATCGCTGACCGGGCTGAGAGCCAAGATCTATGTTTTGTGGGAGAGCAGGATTATCGAGATTTTCTCACCGACCAAGGAATTCATTTATCTTCCCCGGGCTCAATACTCGATGATAAGGGTGCAATTCTAGGCCAGCATACAGGTTTAGCGAATTACACAATCGGTCAACGCAAAGGTATCGGCGTTACGAAAGCATATCCTCTCTATGTAATAAACAAGAATATTCGAGATAATGTTCTCGTCGTTGGTCCTAAGGACAGTCTCGGCCGGATGAGCTTCCATATTGGACAGACCAATTGGATTTCCGGATCTCCACCTTCAGGCAACGGATCCATCCTTGTGCGAGTGCGCTATAAAGCTGAGGAAGTCGGTGCAACCATCCGCCTTATTAATAATGATCTTGCCGAAGTTCAACTTCAAGATTCTCTTAATGACGTAACTCCCGGGCAACACGCGGTGTTTTACGACGGGGAGGAATGCTTAGGAGGAGGGATTATCCTTCTGTGACTATTCATGGCTTCATCCTGGGTTTGACCATCGCATCAGCTTGTGGCTTCTTTTTCCATATTTTGCGCGGCGGCAACCTCAAACGTCTCGCAATTTACCTAGTATCTGCGTGGACCGGATTCTTTACCGGTCACCTGCTTAGCGAACTGATCAACTGGCAGCTGCTTAGACTTGGCTCGATCAATCTCTTCCCTGCGCTTCTGGGTACGTTTCTGAGTCTTGTTTTAACCACTATCCTGGTCAAACCTAATTACCGAACGCAAAAACAGCCCCGTCGTCGACGTTAGTCATAAATGTCAGTGGAAATGCATGTGCTATAATTTACACCAATGAATGAAAAAGATGCGCTCACACCTGCGAGCACTTCTATAGCCAATGAGGCCACCCCCTCGAACACGAGGATTTCCCCTGTCTGGATCGTACTGGGTATTGTGTTTTTTCTCGTGCTTATCGCCGGAGTGGTCCTTGCTGTGACCGTAATGGTCAAGAGCCCTGCCCAAACTGAAACCATTCGCGATATTATGATAATTGTCATGGCCTTCGAATCTTTAATCATCGGCCTGGCACTTGTCATCTTACTTGTTCAGCTAGCCCGTCTGACGAACCTCCTGCGCTACGAGATCAGACCGATACTCGAAGCTACAAACGAGACAATCGGTTCGTTGCGCGGAACGACTAGATTTCTCAGCGATAACCTTGTAACACCGGTTGTTAAAGCGAACAGCACCTTCGCGGCGCTCAGACGCGTGATCGAGTTGATCGATTTTCGCCGACCAAAGTAAGTTAATGGAAAAATAAAAGGAGAACGGATTATGTCTGATAAAAACGGTGATTTCGGTGCCTTCGTCTCAGGATTTTTAATTGGTGGCTTGGTCGGTGCGGCTGTTGCTCTGCTCTTCGCCCCACAGTCCGGAGAAGAAACCCGAACTTTAATCTATGACAAAGGCATTGAGTTGAAGGATCAAGCCGAAGAAATCATTGATGACACGCGTACTCGCGCGGAAGAACTCGCCAAGGAAGCAAAATCCAAAGCTGAAGATCTCCAGAAGCGAGGCCAGGAACTCATTGAAGAGCAGAAGAAGAAGATCACCAAGGCCGTTGACTCTGACAAAAAAGCTGATAAGAAGAAAAAGGACGATACAGCGAAAAAGTAGCTGCACCTGTACCTCTAAATCATAATGGGACGCCTTGTTGAGACGTCCCATTTCTTATTCAACCTTCCTCCGAAACTATCGCAATTGGTTAACAACGCTCCAGTTCACTTATCGCCTCCGGAATAAGGTCCGCGATATCCCCCGCAATCACTCCGGCTGTCGAACCGATCATTCCAGCTGCTATCTCGCCTGACAATCCGTGAAGGAAGCATCCTACTATCGCGGCCTGATATGCCTGTAAGCCTTGAGCAAGTAAGGATGCGATTATGCCCGATAATACATCTCCAGTTCCCGCACGCGCTAAAGCAGGTGTTGCGAAGGGCAGAATCGTCGCTTCTCCGGATGGGGAAGCAACGACGGTAAATGCCCCTTTCAAAACGACCACATGTCCCCATTGCGCAGACCAATCCAAGGCAGTTTGCTCACGTTTCACCTGGATCTCCGCTACAGAGAGCCCTGTCAACACAGACATTTCGCCCGGGTGAGGCGTGAGTATCGATTGCCCTGGTAAATGAACATGCCAATCCGGTATTCCGGCGAGCAGCTTCAAGCCGTCAGCATCAATAACGATAGGAGGCAGCTTCATCATCTTATCGATACCTTCATGGTGTATGAACCCAATTTCTTGCTTTGCAGCCGCCGAAGGATTTATCAGGCGTCCCATGAAGGTTAGCGTTGGACGTTCTTGACCAAAACCAGGGCCCAGTAAAAGCGCCTGGCAACGAGGAAGCTCTTCAAGGATTAAATCCGCGGCTGCACCTGCAATCACGCCGAGCTCATGCGGCAAGACGAGCCATGTCGCTTCTGGAATCATCGGAACCAAGAATCCCTGTATGGGTTCTGGAACCGCCAACGTCACCAGCCCCACACCCGAGCGATACGCCCCCAAGGCAGATAAAGATGCTGCTCCGGGGAAATTAACCGACCCAGCGACGATCATCACACGCCCAAACGTGCCCTTGTGCGCATCCCGCGGTCTTTCCGGCAACCACGTCCGAACACCCTCACTCGTCGCGAATTCAAGATCTATCGCTGCGATTTCTTTTAGTGAGGGGGGAATCCCAATATCCCCCACCACGATCTCGCCAACATACTCTGCACCAGGGAAGCATAGTAGGCCCGGTTTTGCTGCAGCGAGCGTTACAGTTAAATCAGCCGATAGACTCTCGTCTGAAATTTCCCCTGTGTCACAGTCCACTCCAGATGGACAATCTACAGCGACGACATATGGAGCTGAAGTGTTCTCCCCTAGTTCCTTTTTAACAATTGCCAGGATGTTCTTTGTATCGCCTTTTATCGGAGGCTTGAACCCAGTCCCAAAAACAGAGTCGACAATTAGGTTTGTGGAGGCGATATTCTCTCTAAGTACTTTGTGCCGCTTGTCCTCATCTGCAACTGTAATTGGACATCCATGCCGGATGATGCGCTGAAGATTTTCATCCTCTTCAGATCTTGGACTGGTGAGATAAACCGATACTTTCGCTCCCGCCATTAGTAAATAATGTCCAACAACGAGACCATCTCCACCGTTGTTTCCCGGTCCAGCCAGGATGAACACGCTCCATTCTTCTGCATCAGGCCAATAGTCCAGAATTGCCGCCGCAATAGATTTTCCTGCGTTTTCCATCATCATGTCGTAGGTCAGCCCAGATGCATCAGCTGCCTGCTCAATCGCCCGCATTTGACCAACCGTGACAACTTTCTTCAATGGACTACCTCCGTTTTTTACTGCAAGGAAACCTTCTCTGGCATATCGTCCAGGCTTAACTCCCGCAGCTTATTCGCCGTTGGAATTCCTGTATCGGAATCCCATCCACGTTCCTTGTAGTAGGCAACTAGCATCTCATCAAAAGGAATGGAATAACCAGCAGCACCACCCTCTGCAAGCGGAACATTAAAGCGGTCTGGCAGCGTGTCATCTAATCCTGCAGGGCATAGACGGTGATTGATTATCCGCTTGAGATTCCAGGACCGCTCACCGAGAAGGAGTAGATCGTCTAAATTATATTCATATCCCGTTGCAAACTGGATTAATTTACGGGTGTCGCTTGGAGGTACATTCGCGAAGATGCACATCACGAGAGCATTGATAACGGATGTCCAATTCTGGTGACGGATAATGTTCGCAACCTTCCCCACTCCCTCTTGGCGGCTGAAGAATTCCACGCCGATCTCCTCAATCGTCTGCCCGAGCTCAACCAGGTAGTAAGGTCCTTGATTATGGCAAGCGCCTCGTGGAGAAGTAGCATATACAAGCGCTACACCTGAAGCACCTCGTGGTTCATGATAAGGCACTTCCAATCCCTTCACTACCGCAGACATTTGTGAGCAGAAATGCTCCCCCAGGGCCCTTGCCCCTTTAGCGATAAGCGCGCCCATTCCTTCCCGTAGGACAGTTTGATGAACGAGTTTCTCGACGACGGCATGATCCCCCCACAGGAATTCCTCACCTCCTGTGTCTTTTGAAGTAATAACCCCCTGCTCATACAAGTCAATAACCAGTCCGACAGTGTTTGAGAGCGAGATCGTATCCATTCCATAGCGATCACAGATATCCCCCATTCTCGCGACGAACGATAGATCAGTGATCCCGAGATTCGGTCCGAAGCCGATCGTCGTCTCATATTCAGGCCCCTTACGCTCAATACCGTCTATCAATTTAACTTTTCTACCGCACGCAATAACACAACCATGACAGGCGCTGATTCCGCTTACTATCGTCTCCGCTGCCTCTGATCCGGATACATATTCAGTGCCCTCCAATGTACCAGACGTAAAATATTTCTTCGGCATTAACCCAAAATGATCGAATAAATCGCTTGAACTGGAGGTGCCAAAGTCTCGCATACTGACACTTACGAGATCATCCTTGAGTTCTCTGTTTACTCGAGCCCGGAGTGCTGCAAATTCATTCGGGTCATCAAGATGGATCGATCCTCGACCGCGAACAGCGACCGCCTTCAAGTTCTTCGAACCCATGACAGCCCCTAATCCCGTTCGCCCCGCCACCCTTCCATGGTCGCAGAGTATCAGGGCAAAGGGGATTTGCTGTTCCCCGGCGAGACCGATACTCGCCACCCGGGTCCCCGGCTGACCCAGCTCTTCCTTGATGGTTTCCTGTGCTTGGTACGTATCTGCCGCTCCCCAGAGATGACCCGCAGAACGAAATTCTACCTGGCTGCCCAGGATACTTAAATAAACTGGGGTTGCGGCTCGACCGTGAATGATCAAAACATCAACCCCTGCTTTGCGCAGCTCAGTTCCGAAGAAACCGCCAATATTGGATTCGGCCCATATCCCCGTCAAGGGAGACTTTCCACAAATTACGGAGCGCGCCACGGCAGGTCCGCTCGTACCCGTCAACGGACCGGTCAGGAAAGCAAGAGGAGCTTCAGGGCTCAGAGGATCAAGGTCCTGGGAAAGCTCAGGGTACAGCAAATACGCACCCAGGCCACTGCCTCCGAGATAGTTTTGCATAACATCATCTTCGATGAATCCAATTGCATGTGAACCCGTTGAAAGATCAATCGTTAAGGAACGGAATTGGTAATCGCTCATAGTAGAGGTGTGCAATAGATCTGTCGTTGACAAAATCGTTTCTAAATTAAACTGCAATCCACGCGAGTAAACTCTCGCCTTCTAGACGACCAAATTCTTCGCTGGAATCCTGCTCATCGCGTACTCCGCCATCGCGGTTATCGTCAAAGATGGGTTAAGCCCGGGGTTTGCCTGGATGATTGAACCATCGATGATAAATAAACCGGGATAGTTAAACACCTCAAGATTATTGTCCACCACGCCTTCTTCGTCGTTTCTCCCCATTGGGCAGCCTCCAAGTATGTGTGCGGTCATCGAGGCGTTGAGTGCACCTTCGACAATATTCCCCACAGGATGACCACTAATTTGCGCGGCCATCTCGCGGACAACTTGATGCCCGATCGGGATTTCTGCAGGTACTGGCTTCTCCATACCTCGGTCAGAAGTCAATCCTTGTCGAAATAAAGTCCTTATGCTGCGGCTCAGTTTCACACGCATCAGATTATCCTCGGTTTGCATTAGGAGGATGCCGAAAGTACGCCGACCCCAAGAAGGATCGACCTTCGACTTAATGAACGACCAGGGATGGCGGAGGATGGCAAGCAAGAGCAGCCAAAGCCGGTAAGCTACGCCGGCTTGACCGGCCTCGATCATGGGTGCACCCAAGAGGCGATACATAAACGATGATCCTTCTGGAAATCGGAAAGGTTCAATATGAGTGACGTCATCGGCATGGAAAACTGTACTAATCGCAATCCCTTCCGTATGGTTACTTGCAGGATCAAGATCGGTAACGCCAAGGAGTGCTTCGCTGTTTGTTCGAACATTATCTCCGAGTCTCATGGATAACTCGGGGAGTGTGCAGAATTTGTCTCGGCACCGCAACAGTAGGTTTAATGTTCCGATCACGCCCGCGGCGACGATCACGTTGGTCGCATAGACTTCAGTGTTCTCTGCCCGAATTGCGCGCCTAGGATTATGATATCGGACGCGATACCGAGCGCCATCCGCGACACCATCTTCCACCTTACGAATCTGCGTGACCTGGGCTTCAGGGCGGATCTCAACTCCATATTTTTCTGCGAAATACAGATAGTTCTTCGGTAAAGTGTTTTTTGCATTTTCACGACAGCCGATCATGCAGCCACCACAATAGGTGCATCCTGACCGCCGAGGGCCCTCTCCGTTGAAGAAAGGATCATCCACCTCCATCCCTTCTGTACCGAAATAAATTCCAACGGGGAGGTTTTTGAATGTGCTCCCTCTACCCATTTGCTCTGCCACAGATCTCATGACTTTGTCGGCTTCAGTGATACTGGGGCTTAGAGCTCGGCCCAACATTTGTTTCGCTGTTTCAAAGTGAGGGGCGAGGACAGATTTCCAATCTTCAAGGTCAGCCCATCTACCTACTTCATACATTCTCTCGTCAGGGTCAACAAGCACGTTCGCATAACCCAGACTCCCTCCACCTACCCCGCTCCAGCGCAGGGCCATTACATCGCGCAGGAGCGTTAATTCCATGATTCCGAAAAAACGGAGCGCTGGCATCCAAAGGTATTTCCACAAGAGCCAATTGCTCTTTGGAAAATCCTCGTCTTCATACCGTAAACCACGTTCAAGTACGAGAACCCGATATCCCTTCTCTGCCAGGCGCATCGCAGAGACACTCCCCCCAAATCCTGAGCCGATGATGACAAAATCGTAGAGAGGATTGGGGAAATTTATAGCTGATGTCATGGATTAACCTGCTTATTAATAAATATCAAGAGGATTGCTGCAATCTACTCGCGAAATCATATTTTGAAGTGCGCGATCAATCCAACCATATTGTATCGAAGAGGACAATTTCACTCGAATATTCAACTGGGCCCTGCTCGAGAATCCTTGGTGTAAGAAACTTCATAAGCGATTCCAGGCTCTCTGCTTTCCACTGGCAATACAATTTACTCGCGGCTGGATCGAGGAAAGAATGAATCCACTCAATATCTCCATGGGCTTCCTTTTTAATATCGCGCCACTGATCGATCCATTCATCCTGTGATTCTGGATACATTGCGACTTTATGTATGATAAGGAAATGGGGCATGGTTTGACCTCCACATCATGAGTACGAACTAGTCAGGGCTTAGTCTTTTATCGGAACCTTTTGACAACAGCGCACAAAATCTAACACAGTAGGTACGTTGCGCAGCATGTATGCCATATTTCCCTCTACTCGTAAACGGCGCGTCATCATCGCCTGGATAGGATCCAGTTGACCGCTGAATAATTTCTCTATGTTATCGATGCGCGCGCGAAATGTAAATGCTGCGTCCGGCATCTCTTCACCATCCAAATCGAGGAACCGAGCACTGCGACACTTCCCATGCCATAGATCGAGATATGCGGCCGCAGGAAGATCTCGTCTTTCATCCCCGTCTTCAGGTTCAATTACGACGATCATATCCCCTTCCCAGTTCGCCGCCACCTCACTATAACGCTCATCAGAATTGAGAATGTCTACCAGGACCTGCAGCCATTCTTCGCTGGGAAATGGATAAGCCATCTTATTCCTCTATAAAGGACGATTTTATTATGTGCCATATAGTGCGTGCCTGTCAACGCGTTACGTTGACATCTCGCTCCGTACTCGGTTACACTTTCAAGCCCAACCAGTTGGAGAACGGCATGATTTATCTGAGGGAAATTCTTGAAGATCTGGAAGATAAACAGCTTGCGCCATATGGCTTTCGCAGCCGAGATTCCCAAGGTCGTGAATATCCAGATCCAGAGCGCGAATACCGAACTGCATTCCAACGCGACCGTGATCGCATCATCCACACAACAGCTTTCCGGCGCCTTGAATATAAGACACAGGTTTTTGTAATTACTGAGGGTGATTATTACAGAACTCGACTGACACACACACTCGAGGTCGCGCAGATCGGCAGAACGATCGCCCGGGCGCTTGGTGTTAATGAAGATCTGGTCGAGGCGATCTGTCTTGCTCACGACCTCGGCCACACTCCCTTCGGTCATGCGGGCGAACATGCCCTCTCCGAATTGATGAGTGACCATGGCGGGTTTGACCATAATCGCCAGTCACTTCGCATTGTGACGACACTTGAAAAGAGGTTCCCACAATTTCCCGGCTTGAATCTCACCTATGAGGTGCGCGAGGGGATGGTCAAGCACGAAACCGAATACGATATTTCAGACGCCGAAGGGTATGATCCGGAGAAGCGCGGCAATTTAGAAACACAGATTGCTAATGTGGCTGATGAGACAGCATACACCGCACATGATCTAGACGATGGTCTTCGTTCCGGTTTGCTTAAAATAAAACAGCTCCAGGAAATAAAACTCTGGCAGAAACTTAAAGAAATTGTTGGATGGGATGCAGTGGAGCTAGATGACATTACCAGGCATCAACTCATCCGTCGCTTAATCGGTATTGAGATCTCCGATATATTAGAGTCGACCACACAAGCCCTGAAATCGAGCGGGGTGCAATCTGTAGATGAGCTTCAGCGCCTTCAAAGCAATGTCGCAATCCATTCCGAATCATTCGTCAAGATGAACCGTGAGTTGAAAGATTTCCTGTTCAAAAATATGTACCGCCATTTTCGAGTCTACCGTATGCAGATCAAAGCAGAACATATCTTGCAGGATTTATTCAACGCTTACACGGAGAATCCGGGTATACTTCCCGCCGAAGTTCAGGAACGAACAAAGAAAGGTAAATTTCACCGGGTAATCTGCGACTATATCGCTGGGATGACCGATCGCTTTGCATTAGAAGAGCACAGCCGATTATTCGACCCATCAGTAACTTTGTAATTAAGTTACATCAGGTAAGGTTATGGAGAATAGAGAGATCTTTCTTACGTCGGAAGGCGCACAAAATATCCGGGAGGAACTCAAGGAATTAACAGGACCACGGCGTGCGGATTTAGCAAAACGTCTCCGCAAAGCGATCTCGATGGGGGATCTTAAGGAAAACGCGGAGTATATTTCCGCCAAGGAAGACCAGGCCTTCTTGGAGGGGAAAATTGCTGAGCTTCAGCAAATCCTAAAGATTGCGGTTGTTGTTGAAGGCAATGGCGGAAACGAGCAGGTTAATATCGGATCCACCGTCGTTGTCATTATAGACGGCGAGGCTCCACAGACGTACAAACTCGTCGGCATCAAAGAAGCCGATCCCAGAAACGGAAAAATATCGAATGAATCACCAATAGGCAGCTCTCTTATGGGAAAACGCGTCGGCGACATTGCCACTGCCGAAACCCCAGGAGGTGACCTCGCAATGGAAATCCAAGAAATTCGTTAAAACATCGCCACATACGAAAAAAAGGGCAGAGTAATTTTCTGCCCTTTTTGGTTCTTTGAAACTAGCGGTTCATTTTATCGCTTCAAGGATTCCTCGATATACTTACTTAAACTTTCGCTACTGCTTTGAGTTCAATCGTTATGCGATCGAAGAAGCTTTCTTTAGGAAGTGCCCCCTCTCCATAACTTAGATCGACGACGCGAGCCTCAACACGAAGGGAAGCGGTCTCTAACTCAACAACCTCCCCTCCTTCTGCCATAACCGGGTCACCTTTCGCAGAAAGCTGGTTACGCGTCTCCTCATCGTTAAAGGTGTATTTGCTCATGATAATCTTGGTTACAGTTTGAATGTCGTTTTTATCGAAGAGCCAAACCTCAAACGCGGACACTTTTTTGGGATCCCCCACACCGATTGCTTCAGCGATACCCACTCCGCACTCCCCCAGGAAGTCGCCAGATGCTGGGCTTTCAACGCTGAATGAATCATCATACAGATCATCGCCGATTGTGTAGGTTGTGCGGAATGTTGCCAACGCCTCGTCACTCGGGATTGCCATTTCAGGTTCAAGGTCGATATCATGCGCTGCATCAACAGCATCCGGCATAAAGTCAGGTTCAAAGTCATTTTCCCTAGCTTCGATCCTACGCCGCAGGATAAGCGCAACGCCTAGCATCGCGCCCAATCCCAAAGTTCCCAGACAAACAGGTAAAATATACCGCGTTGCGGAAGTCGGCTCCGTAGCTACTGGAGCCGTGTCATTTGATATGATACTCGGCTCTGTTGATGCGATCGCTTCATCGGCTTCAGTGGTTTCTACAAGCAGATCCGATGGCGCCTCCATTGCCACAAGCGCCTGGAATCTTTGGAGATCACTTGGGCTAACTTCACCAGGGTTTTCGCCTACATCTCTTAATGCAGCGTCTTTATTATCGCCTATCGATTCATAGCGCTGAATAGCCACTTCCGCATCGGAATTTGCGCTATATGAATCAATAACCATACGCAAGTAATCTACGCGCAGGTCATCGCGCAACTGTGAGATGTCAGCATCAACAAGCTGCACTGGTTGGATCACCCAGGCGTACAGAAGCCCTAATGCAATTCCTACAACTAGCGCGCCAATTACGGCAAAGGACTTCCTGGTGATCATCTCTTTTATATTTTCCATGGTCCCTCTCTTCAATCTTCAGCCAATAATTCCAATATTTACAGGGCTGGAGATTCTCCACTATCTAGATTCTAGCCTGACAATAAGAACAAAGCAAAATTACCGATGCATGATCTATGCCGTATCATCCTCGGTTTGCGACAATTCGTTTCGCTCGAATTTTGAATCGCATGAAATACACACTGCCTGATCGCGATTCTCCCTGACTAGCAACTCTCCGCAAGCTGGACATGGCACTTTCAAAGGTCGTTTCCAGGAAGTGAATTGACATTCTGGATAATTTGAGCAACCGTAGAAAATACGCCCTTTCCTGGTTCGCCTCTCGACCAAATCGCCGCCGTCATCCGGGCAACTAATCCCAATTTTCTCGAGCCAAGGTTCGGTATACCGGCAAGTTGGGAAATCCGAACACCCTATGAATTTCCCGTAGCGTCCATGCCGAATTAGGAGAGGTTTTCCGCATTCAGGACAGAGACGATCAAGCAATTCCGGCTCTGTCTTTATCTCAGGCATGTTCTCCACTGCGAGCGCGAGCTCCTCGGCGAATGGTTGATAGAAGTTACGAATAACATCCACCCACTCCCTTTTACCTGATGCGATTTCGTCTAAGGAAGATTCCATCTTTGCGGTAAATGTTACGTCGAGCACTTCCGAGAAGTGCTCTACCAGCAAATCTGTGACAACTTCACCGATCTCTGTCGGATGAAGGCGGCGCTTCTCTCGAATCACATACCCTCGCTGACGGAGCGTCGAGATTGTTGGCGCATACGTTGAAGGACGCCCAATCCCATGCTCCTCCATTGATTTAATCAAACTGGCATCGGAATAGTGTGGAGGATGTTTTGTGAAATGCTGATTGGGGAACACTCCCGTTAGATCGATAGGATCCCCCTCGACCAGGTCGGGAAGTTGAGCAAGTGTAGACGTAAGGCCCTTTCCCTCATTATCCCCATTCTCGGATTGCTTCTCCCTGTCATCATACACTTCCAAGAAGCCTGGGAATCGCAGGGCTGATGCCGACACGCGGAATATATACTTATGGTCCGTAGAAATACCTTCGATCTCGATCGCAAGTGTGTCGTACTCCGCGGGTTTCATCTGAGAGGCGACAAAGCGCCGCCAGATAAGATCATACAATTTAAACTGATCCTTCGTCAGATACGACTTGATCCGCTCGGGAGTCCGGTTTACAGAAGTCGGGCGAATCGCCTCGTGCGCTTCTTGTGCTCCGCGCGCTCGAGTCCGGTAGGTTATTGGATCCCCGGGTAGGAACTCGCCACCAAAGCGTCTCTCGATAAATTGTCTGACATCCTTAATCGCTTCGTTCGACACTTGCGTTGAATCTGTACGCATATAAGTGATCAAACCGTATGAATCGCCTTCACCAACTTCAAGTCCTTCATACAATTGTTGGGCGACGGCCATCGTTTTCCGTGCAGTGAAGTTGAACCGTCGAGATGCAGCTTGCTGCATTGTACTGGTCGTGAAAGGCGCCGCAGGTTTTCGGATACGATGGCCTTGCCTGACACCTGCCACACGGTAATCCGCCGAGTCCAAATCCTCGACGAGTGCCCTAACTTCTTCCTCGCTGGAAATATCTGCTTTCTCACCATCCCAGCGATTAAGCCTTGCTTTAAATTCGGGAGGCTTCTGATGATTCACGAAGCCTGCATCAATCGTCCAATATTCCTGCGGGATGAAATCCCGAATTTCACGTTCCCGCTCTACGACCATCCTCAAGGCGACGGATTGAACCCTTCCCGCCGAGAGCCTCCCACGGACCTTGGACCAGAGCAATGGACTGAGGTTGTAACCCACAAGCCTGTCGAGGATGCGCCGCGCCTGTTGCGCATTGACAAGATCCATATCTATTATGCGTGGTTCTTGAAACGCTTCTTCTACTGCATGTCTCGTGATCTCGTGAAACACTACGCGTTTAACGATTTCATTCTCTATCTCAGCCGCTTCGATGAGATGCCATGCTATTGCTTCTCCTTCGCGATCCGGGTCCGTTGCAATGAAAACTTCGGCGGCTTTCGCAGAATCTGCCTTTAACCCCTTGACGACCTCGCGCTTTTCTTTTGGAACCCGGTACTTTGGTGTGAAGTCGTTCTCCACATCTACTGATAGCTGAGAGCGTAATAGATCGCGAACATGACCCACCGACGCTTTCACAGAATAATCTTTCCCTAATATTCTTCCAACTGTCCTCGCCTTGGCAGGAGATTCCACGATGACCAGTTTGCCTTTTCGTTTGCTCAGTTTTTTCTTCGATACTTTCCGCTGCACCTCAGGTCTCTGAAGACCTTCATGCGCCGGTGTATTTCCCATTCTATATAACCCTGTATTGCATACCGGACATTTTCCCCGCGTTGCGGGAGTCCCTGAAGACGTAAACGTGGGTTCTGGGTTTTCAATCTCCCTCTTCTCTTTACACTTAACGCAATACGCTTCCATAAAAATTTAACTCCGCTAAGAATATCTTCCCAAATCTCTCTCATCCATGAAATCGACTAAACGCTTCACTTGATCTGCCATTTCTCTACGGCAAATTAGCAGCACATCCTCCGTATCAATAATGACAAGATCATCGACACCTAACGCGGCGATAAGCCGGCCCGAATCTATCTGTTCCTCCTGTAAGATGAGAACTCCTCGTGTGTCGAGTAACAGCGCTGATTCGATATCACCAACATTTCCTGATTCATCTTTCTCGAGAACTTTATACAAACGATTCCAATCGCCAACATCAATCCAACCCAGGTCATCTGCGGGTATCACGACGACGCCATCCGCCCCTTCCATCACACCATAATCAATCGTGATACTCTTCAGTTCATTCCATACCGCATCAACGGTTTCACGCTCTCTATCAGTGTCCAAAGCTTTCTCGATTTCTTGCAGCCCTGAAAAAAGATCGGGCATTTGCCGTTGGATCTCTCCTAGTATGCGATCTGTTCGCCAGACAAACATCCCTGAATTCCAGCTGTAATCACCGCTTTGCTGATACTTCCGGGCAAGATCCTTGTCCGGTTTTTCTTTGAAAGCGCGAACGGAAAATGTACGTAGTCCGCGGTATATATTTGATTCTTCTCCCTTATGAATGTATCCATATGTCGGATCCGGCGCCTCGGGCGTGATCCCCAGAGTGACAAGGTGGTCATCAAGCGCTGCCTCGTAAGCCGCCAGAAGAAGTTCTCGGAACGCTGGCTCGTTAGCCATATAATGATCCGCTGTCAGACAAGCCATAACGCTTCCGGGATCTCGATGGTTGAGGTAAATTGCAGCGAGACCGATGGCTGAAGCGGTGCCACGCGGAGATGGTTCAATAATGAAATTCTTGGTCAGCAGTAATTCTTCTTGTTTAGCTAATATTTCCGCATGATCTTCAACCGTGAGCACGAGGATGTTTGCGGGTTCGATGATCGGCAAAACTCGCTCCACCGAAACCTGAAAGAGCGTCCGGTCTCCAAAAAACTTGAGCGCTTGTTTAGGGCGCTTCTTCCTCGATAATGGCCAGAGCCGGGTTCCCCCTCCTCCAGCCATAATCGCAGCATAGTAGTTTGATCCCATTGGTTAATCCACCTTATATGTCGCTTTCCCCTCACGAATTCTTACGAAGTTCATCCCGCCAACCTGCTTAACCCGCCCCTTTAATTCCAACATGGCGAGTGCTGCATTTATGGTGGACGCCGGCAGTGAGCAGCGGGTCAGCAATTCATCAACATGAATCGGTTGCTTGCTTAACGCCTGGAAGACTTTTAACTCAACTTCATCCTCCGGGAGTTGTTCAGCAACGTCATCCTGGCTGCTAACAAGATCCAGATTTAATACCTCCAGGACCTCTTCTGGTTTTACTAAAGGGTGTGCACCAGCCTGGATCAATCGATTCGTTCCTATACTGCTTGGCTTATAGATATCACCCGGCACCGCAAAAACATCTCGACCCTGATCTGCTGAGAAGTCCGCAGTGATGAGCGCCCCACTTGATTCACCTGCCTCGATTACGATTACCGCCAAAGAAAGCCCGCTGATAATGCGATTTCGGGGCGGGAAGTTGCGCCCCTCAGGTTTCGTCCCAAGAGCATAGTCGCTTATGACCGATCCCTGTTCTGCGATCTTCTCAGCCAGACCACGATGTTCAGAGGGATAAACCCTATCCAACCCGGAACCCAACACAGCGATAGTCCGCCCACCTGCATCCAGTGCTGCCTGATGAGCAATCCCATCTATCCCGCGAGCGAGTCCAGATACGATCGTAACTCCGCACCCAGCCAAGACATATGCGATTTCGCGTGCAACCGATTTTCCATATTGCGTCGCCCGTCGTGTACCAACGATTGCTGTAGCCAGGCGGTCGGTTTCTTCCAAATCACCGTGCAGGTAAAGAATTGGTGGTGGCAAGTCGATCTCACGCAGCCGGGCGGGATAATTGCGATCTTTAATGGTAAGTAGTGAATATCCCAGCTTGTAGATCCGATCCAGTTCCCGAGCGGGATCCAACTCATTTCGATTCGTTATGATGGATTGAACGGTTTTCTGCCCCAAACCAGCGCTGCGTAATTCTTGCTCTGTCGCCTTCCAGGCAGCTTCCAGATCACCGAAGGCCTCCAAGAGCATCTTGAAACGTGCCGCGCCTACACCGCTGATTCGATTAAATCCGACCCAATAGCGAAGATCATCCCCCATTGTCCCTCCTAATCTCACCTGCCTTGTGGAGGCCGGCTGAGAATACCATAGCGATTCCGCGGGTGTCAAGTTCCCCCTTTGAAAAGCTAAATCCTATCCAGTCATAACTCATTTATCTTACATATACCACACGATCAGTGATCTGAATGGTAAAATCCACAGTTGTTAATTGTCCGTTTTGACTAACGATGCAACTCCGCCCAACAATTACGTGCTACCTGGAATACGTAACGTATAATCGTAAACATTCCATAGCGACTATCTCTTTCCCGATCAGAGATCCTCTATTTATCGATTTCCAGGGAGCAAATAACCGCGTCAAGTAAGAAGCGAGAAATGGACGAGCAGCGCGATTTCCAACACATCGTAACGAGCAACAGGCTGGTGGGCTTAGTGCGCATGATGCGTGGTCATCGCCTAATCTACATCATCGCCACCTTAAGTCTTGGCGTTGCTTCGCTTGCAAGGACAGCAATCTATCTGTGGCTCCGCTACTTTGTCGATGATGTACTTCCGAGCTCTCCAACATCATCGCGATTGTTCTGGGTTGGGATGGGTTTCATCGGCCTTGCACTTTTGCAGGGATCATTTACTTTCGTTAGCGGAGCGCTCGCCGCCAGAACGGCAGAGGGAATTGTCCGGCAACTAAGGAATTATCTCTTTGACCACATTCAACGCCTGACATTCACCTATCACGACCAAACACCAACTGGCGAACTCATTCAACGCTGCACCTCTGATGTCGATGCTTTGCGCAGATTCTTCGCGGATCAAATCATCGGTCTTGGGCGTATCCTTCTGCTTTTTAGCTTGAACTTTGCCGCGATCTTCAGCATTAACCCGACTCTCGCCTGGCGATCAATCGTCGCCATCCCCCTCATCGTAATCCTTTCCTATTTCTTCTTCCGCAAGATCTCTAAACTCTATGAGTCTTACCAGGAACAAGAAGCGGTTCTCTCCACAACACTTCAGGAAAACCTCAGTGGCACACGAGTGGTAAAAGCCTTCGCTCGTCAGGCTTTTGAAAGGGAGAAATTCGAGCGTGAGAATTGGGGGAAATTTGTTCTTGGACGGCGTCTGCTCACCATGCACGCCTTCTATTGGCCAGCATCCGACATCATCGCCAGTTTCCAGATGATCGCCGGCCTTGCTATCGGGGCGTTAATGACAATCGATGGTTCTTTATCCATTGGTTCTTACGTTGCGTATACCGGCATGCTCATATGGATCATTTGGCCGATGAGAAATCTGGGACGGCTCATCGTCCAGATCTCCATGGGTGTTGTCTCCTATGGCCGAATTGTTGAAGTGATCCGTCAAATTCGAGAGCCGATGGATGATGGAATTTATCCAGAAGATCATGACTTCGGCGGGAAAATCACCTTCGATAATATTGGGTTCACGTACGATGATGGCTCTCCTGTTCTTGAAAATATCTCCTTCGAATGCGAACCTGGCGATATCATCGGGCTGCTTGGACCGACAGGATCAGGCAAAACCACGCTCGTCAACTTGCTCCCACGATTTTATAACTACACAGTCGGGAGCTTGAAGATCGATGGAGTCGAACTCAACCAGTATTCACGCCGTTTCTTGCGTCAGCAAATCGGCATCGTTGAGCAAGAACCATTCTTGTTTTCGAGGACGATACGAGAAAATATTACGCTTGGCGTCAATCGTGATTTAGCCCAGGAAGAAATTGAAGCTGCTGCCCGTGCCGCCGCGATCCACGAAACGATTACGACGTTTCCAGAAGGGTATGAAACACTCGTGGGAGAGAAAGGTGTAACGCTCTCTGGCGGTCAGAAACAACGCATCGCCATCGCCCGGACACTTCTAAAAGATCCCTTTATTCTCATCCTTGACGATTCTACATCTTCCGTGGATACCCTTACCGAAACGGAAATTCGCGAAGCTTTGAATCGATTGATGGAAAACAGGACAACCTTCATCATTGCCCACCGTATTCAAAGTGTTATGAACGCCAATCAGATCCTTGTCTTGGATAAAGGAAGGATCACACAGCGCGGAGTGCATGAGAAACTCATCACGGAGGATGGGATTTACAAGAAGGTCCATGAGATGCAGACACAAATCGAAGATGCACTTGAACAGGAGCTGACGGATGTCAGTGGCTGAATTCAGAGAAGAGGAATTCTCAACAGAATTCAACGGGCAGACCGTGCTCCGCATCCTGGGTCTCACGAAACCCCACTGGCCCTGGTTGATCGGATTCATCGTTACGATCGGGACCGTTTCGGCTCTCGATGCCTATTTCACATACCTAGGTAAACAGATCATCGATGATGGAATCCTTACGGGTGACCGGGCCGCCCTATTTCAGACTATTCTGACCTATAGTTTGCTCACTATTGTGCAAGTTCTCTGCGTCTTTGGTTTCATATTTCTAGCAGGGGTGCTTGGGGAGCGGGTCCAGTACGATCTCCGTAAAAACACCTTTAACCACCTTCAGAACCTCTCGCTCTCGTATTTCGATCGGACACCCGTAGGGTGGATTATGTCACGGGTGACTTCGGATTCTGAGCGGATCGCGCAACTAGTCACATGGGGATTACTGGATATTGTCTGGGGACTTCTGAATATTGGGACAGCTCTCTACTTCATGATCGTTATCAATTGGCAACTGGCTTTGATCGTCTTCATGATTATCCCCATCCTCATCGTGATCGCTACACAATTTAAGAAGAAGATTCTTCTCCAATTTCGTCTTGTCCGCAAAATTAACTCCAAGATAACCGGCGCCTATAATGAACAAATTGCCGGTGTTCGCGTAATCAAGGCCCTCAATCGGGAAATGAAGAGCCTTGACGAATTCAGCGAGCTGACAAGCGACATGTACAGCGCTGGCTATCGCGCCGCCTGGTTATCGGCGCTGTTCCTTCCTACAGTTCAATTTATTAGCGCTCTTGCCATAGGCGCGATCGCCTGGTATGGCGGCCTTCAAGTGCCAATCGCGGGACTCACAATCGGAGGTATTCAAGCGTTTATCTCCTACATCACCTTTATGATGTGGCCGATCCAAGATTTAGCCCGGGTTTACGCGGAAATGCAGCACGCGATCGCTTCCGCTGAGCGCGTTTTTTCACTCACCGATTCGACACCAGAAGTGCAAGATAAACCGAACGCATTCGATCCCGGCAGCATCCAGGGGGATATCTCCTTCGAAAATGTTGATTTCTTCTACGAACAAGGATCTCCCGTTCTTAAGAATTTCAGCATCGACGTTCAACGAGGGGAGACCATCGCTCTTGTCGGTCCAACTGGCGGCGGCAAGAGTACAATTGTTAATCTTGTCAGTCGTTTCTACGAACCCAGAAAGGGAAGAATTACCATTGGCGGCCAGGATTATACGGATTTCTCTCTTCACGCCATCCACTCGCGCATTGGCATGGTTCTGCAAACACCCCACCTATTCTCTGGAACGATTCGTGAGAACTTGCGTTACGGGCGTTTAGATGCCAACAATGAGGAGATTCAAAACGCAGCAGAGATCGCTGGCGCACATGATTTTATTAGCAAGCTGGAGAAAGGTTACGAAACCGAAGTCGGCGAAGGCGGTGTCTTGTTATCCGTTGGTCAGAAGCAGCTCATCAGTTTAGGCAGAGCCTTACTTGCCGATCCTGAGATCTTCATCATGGACGAAGCTACAAGTTCTGTCGACACGCTCACTGAAGCACTCATCCAACAGGGTATGGCAGCGCTTACCAACGAGAGGACCAGCTTCATCATCGCTCATCGCCTCTCCACCATCAAACGCGCCGACCGCATCCTCGTGATCGAAAATGGCAAGATCATTGAAATGGGTACGCACGCAAAATTGCTGGAAATGAAGGGGCACTACTACAAGCTTTATACCGAGCAATTTCGCCGGCAGCTCGAACAAGAATTCGACCCATTCATACAAAGCAATTGAGCCTTATAAGGTACATCTCCCCCGACTTAAACCTCCCGCAGGTATTGAATCTGCGGGAGGTTATTTGTGAAATTTGACTGTCGTTGATGGCAAGGCATCTTCTCGCCCCAATATTAGGATCATCCATCCTCTGTGAGTTGGGCTATTTCCAAATCTGAAGTCCACCGCTCTTTTCGTACACCAAATTTCATTCAAGCGCATAACCTGGAGATGATCAATAAAAAAACCGCCTGGTATGAACCAAGCGGCTAGCGGGGATGACGGGATTCGAACCCGCGATCTCTGCCTTGACAGGGCAGCGTGTTAAGCCACTACACTACACCCCCGTAGTGGGGAAAAGTATAACTCAAGCCGCGGGTTTCGGTCAAGTTATATCCATCATCCTTGGCATCTGTATATGGTTTTTTGCAAGTTTCTTAGGGTATCTATGCCCAACTTGGTTGAAGGGCATTATCAGGTAGCGTATAATCCAGCTTTGAAGTGGAGGATTAATGGCAGGCAAGAAGGCAACTAAGGGCAAAACCCGTTACATGTCCAGTGCGGAGATCCGACAATCATTCCTCGATTTCTTCGAGGCGCGTGGCCATACAATTGTGCCATCGATGTCACTTGTACCCGGTGGTGATCAAACGCTCCTCTTTACCAATTCGGGAATGGTTCAGTTTAAAGATGTCTTTCTAGGAACTGGGAAACGTTCCTACAGCCGCGTCGCTGACTCCCAGAAATGCATGCGTGTTGCCGGAAAACACAATGATCTGGATGATGTTGGCCGGGATGATACTCACCACACATTCTTTGAAATGCTTGGAAATTGGTCTTTTGGAGATTACTACAAAAAAGAAGCGATTGAATGGGCATGGGAACTCCTGACAGTTGAATGGGGGCTCCCGAGCGATAAGCTCTGGGCCACTTGCTTCGAGGACGAATTGGGGGAGATTCCGCGCGATGATGAAGCTGCCGAATATTGGCGCCAGCAGCCCGGCTTTAACCCAGAGCATTTAATCTTCTTCGGTCGTGAAGAGAATTTTTGGGAGATGGCCGAAACCGGCCCTGTTGGACCGGATAGTGAGATCCATCTGGACCGAGGGCAGGAATACTGCAAGAAGACAGGTGAACCAGATCATGTCTGTCGAGTGAATGGTGACTGTCAACGCTTTATAGAACTCTGGAACCTCGTTTTTATCCAGTACAATCGATCAAGCCCGACCGAGATACACCCGCTTCCAGCAAAGCATGTGGATACCGGCTTAGGTTTTGACCGGGTCGTCTCCGTGATTCAGGATGTGGATTCGAATTACCGGACCGACTTATTCACACCGCTGATGGACACTGTACAGAAACTCGCTGATCATACCGAAGCTGATCGCGAGACCAACCTCACCCCCTACCGCGTAATCGCAGATCATTCGCGCGCAGCAACATTTCTGATCGCTGATGGTGTTGTTCCCGGAAACATCGGACGTAATTACGTCTGCCGGATGATCATCCGCCGGGCAAGCCGCTTTGGTTCTATGCTCGGTTTAAATGAGCCCTTCCTCTCAAAGGTGGCTGAAACAGTCATCGAGCATTATGGTGATGCGTATCCTGAATTAATCCGTAACCACCAGGCGATACTTCAAACCATAACCGATGAAGAACGCCGGTTCCACCACACGATAGATATCGGTATAAATCACCTTTCAGACATTGTGCAGGCGGCTCTTGACTCAAAGGAAAAGATCATCACCGGCGATCAAGCTTTCAATCTATACGCCACCTATGGCCTTCCTTTTGAAATCACTCGTGACATCGCACGCGAGAGCAAATTAGACGTTGAGGAGGAAGGTTTCAGGAAGGCGATGGAGACCCATCGCATCGCCTCAAGCGCAGGAGACACGCTTGGCGAATTGGCGAACGAGAGCGTCGAATTCTATCAGCAGCTTCTCGTAGATCTTCAAGAAAAGGGACAACTTAACAAGAATGGCGTAAAGCATGATCCCTATTCCAGCTTAACCACTCAGGGCGAAATTCTTGCGATTATCAGAAGCGGACAAACTGTCAAATCAGCATCTCCGGGTGAGGTCGTTGGCGTAATCCTACCCACAACTCCCTTCTACATAGAAGCAGGAGGTCAAGTCTCCGACACCGGTGTTCTTATATCTACAAATGGAGATAACTGGGAGATGAGCATTACGGACACCCGAGAGCCAGTTGAAGGATTAATCATCCACTTCGGTGAAGTCGTTAAAGGCAAACTGAAAGTTGGCGATTCCGCGAGAGCTCACCTTGATGAACAGCAGCGCCTGGACATCATGCGCAACCATACGGCAACACACCTGCTGCATGCCGCCCTTCGACAAATTCTCGGTGAACACGTACGGCAAGCAGGTTCACTTGTCGCTCCCGATCGCTTGCGGTTTGATTTCACCCATCCGCATGCAATGACGCCCGAGGAAATCGAACAGGTTGAAGATTGGGTAAACGAGGCAATCCTCGCAAATCACGCACTCACAATCCTCAAACAACCTCGGGAGGAAGCCATCGAAGAGGGAGCGATGGCACTCTTTGGCGAAACCTACGGAGATACTGTCCGCTCGGTGAGTATCGGCATGGATAAACGCATCTCGTTTGAACTCTGTGCCGGCACTCATGTGCCCGAGACAGGAATTATCGGACCCTTCCTGATCGTCAGCGAGGGAAGTGTTGCTGCTGGGATTCGACGAATAGAAGCCCTCACGGGTCGTGAGGCGCTGCGCATGATTCGCTCCCAGCGTGCCAGCCTGCAACATCTGGCTGGCGAACTCGGTGGAACGCCTGATGCTGTCGAACAACGCTTAGAGCATTTGATTGAAGAACGAGATCTCTTGTTCAGCAAAATTCTCGCCGTTCGTAAACAGTCTGCATTCGCCGCTTTTGATCGACTTACCCCGGAAGATGTGGGCGGAATCTCACTTCTGACAGGCCAAATACCCGACGCAGATCCAGAGATCTTGCGTGAACTTGCGGACCATTTCCGAGCGAATCAACCCAATAGCGTAGTGGTCCTCGCGTCGGTCAGTGATGAAAAACCCTTAATCGTCGCTGCGATCAGCCCAGATCTTGTGAAACGCAATTTCCATGCAGGCGAATTAGTGAAAGCCATCGCCCAAATTATCGGTGGTGGAGGAGGCGGCAAGCCGTCGCTTGCTCAAGCCGGGGGCAAGGACCCTGACCGTGTAGATGAGGCATTAGCTGCAGCAAAACTTTGGCTTGAAGAACGCCTAAGTTCTCGCTGATAATCTATCTCCCTCTCTAATAATGTGAAGACACAAATTGTCTATCTAGAGCCGCACGATGACTACAACTCAGTCCGCGATAAATTAAACTGGACTCAGGCACCGCGCGTCATCCTCGTCTGGCCAGGGCGTGGGAGAGTGCTCTCTCGACGATTCGACCTGGTCCTTCTCCAACGCTTCGCGCGTAAGAAAGGAACCCTGATCGGGCTTGTCACGCTCGATCCCGATGTGCTGCATCACGCCGAATCGCTTCACATCCCGACGTTCGAATCCCTTGAGTATCAATCGGAGAAAGCCTGGCGAATACGAGGTGAACGTACAATCTCCAAACCCATGCCATCGGGAGAAATCTCATCTCTTCAATCGGCACCGAATCGGACCGCGAAAAAGCCCCATCAAATGAATCTCATCTCCCGAATTGCGGTGTTCTCTGTTGGATTCTTGGCTTTTTTGTCGCTTGTTATCCTACTCATCCCTCAGGCAGTGATCACCATCGAGCCCAAGACAATGGATATTGCCAAAACATACGCCATAGATTTAGAGTTGGATCAATCGGGACTTATCACAAACTCCCATCGCCTTCCAGCTCGACAAGTTCAAACACTATTAGAAGGCCGGCTCCGACTACCGACGACTGGCAGCGCCGCTCAGCCAGATCAATCCGCCCATGGCGAGGTCACATTCACCAACCTGACGGATCAGAGTCTCGCAATCCCGGCGGGTACGACAGTTCGAACACTCGATTCTACTGCACCGCACTTCGTAACTCAATCGCGCGTGCATCTTGATCCGGAGGAAGGGGCTCAGGTCACTGTTGAAGTGGTCGCCTCTTTTCCAGGACCTGAGGGTAACGTTTCGTCAGAAGCGATCCAGGCTATCGATGGGCTTCTCGGATTATCAGCTACAGTCTCTAATTTAGACCCATTTGTTGGCGGATCGCTCGAGGTTCGCAGTGCGGTATCTTCAGCAGATTTAGTGCGCGTGCGCCTGGAACTGGAGAATGACCTGTTCGGTCAAGCTCATCAAGCCTTGCTCGGCTTGGCAGAGGAAGGTGAGGACATCATCCCAGGGAGCATTCGCGTCCTTGAAACCGTCGAGGAGAACTTCAGCAATGGACGCGGTGAAGCCGCCGATTCGCTAGAATTAAGCATGATAATAGAATTCGAGGGGCTGGTATATTCTCCAGATCAACTCAACTCCGCCATGATGAACATTCTTCTCGATGATCTCTCCAAGGGTGAGAATATTCAGCCGGATACGCTGAAGATCCTTGAAATCGCTGAAATTGTATACGGCACTAATGATGAGGAACCCAGCATTGATGTGGCGTTATCAGCCCAGGCTTTTATTGGGGTCGACCCCTCGGCGATCCGAAAAATCACCAGGGGAAAGGAAGATACTGAAGCCCTTGATGAATTGAAAGTAGAATTCCCATCCCTAAAGATTAAAAAAGTTGACATCAGCCCATCTTGGCTTCACCGTTTTCCGCTTCTTGATATGCAAATTCATGTTCGCTATCCCTGGGATGCAGAAGCGTGAGTAGGATCCTCGCTGTTGACCCAGGAGATAAACGCCACGGGCTTGCGATTAGCGACCCATCCAGGCTGATCGCTCGACCTCTGTCGGTGCTTGAGCACACTTCACGGTCAGCCGATGTGAGTGAGATCATCCTCATGGCAGAAAAACATGAGGCAAACACGATCTTGGTAGGTATTCCATATGATAGTGATGGAAACCCGGGACCTCAGGCTAGGAAAGCACTGCGCCTTGTTGAAGCCCTTTGTGAGACCACATCCATTCCCATTTTGACTTGGGATGAGAGCGGTTCGACCCAAGCTGCGCTCCAAATTCGCAAGGCGGATCAACTTTTGGATGCACGCGCCGCGGCTGTGATTCTACAGGAATATCTCAATGCCCAAATTGATTAAATCCTGTCTGCTGGTATCCATCCTCGCTGTCTTTGGTGTTGTCATCTGCGTGGCCGTTTGGGTCGTCGGGGCAGCGGCTTTCGGACTCCCTACGGTCCCGGCGAGTGTTGGAGAGCCCGACCCCTCGCTCAGCCAGCTCCAGGAGACAGCCCTGGGGCTATATCTTCTTCTGAATCAAAATGCGCTCGACGCACCAGCCGGATCACCTGGCACTACAGTCGACCTCACAGTTGTAGAGGGCGATACAGCAAGTTCAGTTATTCAACGCCTGAGTCAAGCTGGCATTGTGGAGCAACCCAATGTGCTGCGATTTTATCTGCGCTATCGTGGTTTAGACCGGGGAATTGATGCCGGTATTTACAATCTACGGGGCGAGATGACAATTCGGGAGATCGCAAATGCGCTTCAATCATCACAGCCTGTCCAGAATACAATCACAATCCCGGAAGGCTGGAGACGCGATGAAATCGCGCAGCTACTCTCTGATCTCAATTTGGGATTTGGAGAAGCCGAATTCCTTATAGAGACGATGACCCCTCCCCAAAATATCATCCACGCTTACGATATACCCGCTTCATCCACTCTGGAGGGTTTCCTCTTCCCCGACACATACTTAATCGATCCAGATTCAAGCGCTCAAGATTTCGTTTTTATAATGCTGGCAAATTTCGAAAAACGCCTAACCCCGGAAATCCGCCAAGGATTTACCAATCAGGGTCTGACAACATTTGAAGGCGTGACGCTTGCTTCAATTGTTGAACGCGAAGCCGTTTTGCCCGAGGAACGGACTCGTATATCCGCTGTATTTCACAATCGACTTAAACTCGATATGCCGCTTGAAGCCGATCCAACTGTTCAATTCGCTCTCGGCGCTCAAGCGGATGGCATCTGGTGGAAGCGGTCTCTGACATACGATGACTTGGAGATCGATTCGCCTTACAACACCTACCGCTATGCGGGCCTTCCACTCGGCCCGATCGCGAATCCCGGTCTCGATTCTCTCAGCGCAGTGGCCTTCCCGGACCAAACAAATGAGTTGTACTTCCGCACACTTTGCGATGGGTCAGGAGGGCACGCCTTCGCCGTGTCATTTGAAGAACATTTAAACAACGCTTGCCCTTAGATAAACATATGGAAGTTTTTTCGGGTTTAGCCGGTCCGGCCCTGTCAAAGTTCAATTACACCTTCACCGATAAGCGCATTTACTAATGAGGAGTCATGGGGATGTCGAAAACAATAGCTCCATACGGAACCTGGGAGTCACCCATTTCAGCTGCATTCGTTGCCCAGTCAGGAATGGGGCACGGCGCATTACCTCGAGAGGTTCTTATCGACGGCAATGACATCTACTGGGTCGTCGGTAGACCCCAGGAGGGTGGCCGCTATGTCATTCTCCGTTATTCGGAGGAAAAAAGTACTGAGTGCATCACACCCCCGGATTTCAATGTTAGGACGCGCGTTCATGAATACGGCGGTGGCTCATACTTCGTCGCCGAAGGGGTAATTTACTTCTGCAATTACACCGACCAACGTATCTACCGGCAGCAGAGGGGAAAATCGCCACAACCGATCACACCGGAACCTGAGATCGCCGCCGGTTTGAGGTATGCTGCGATCCGCCTCTCAAAAGATAAAAGGTCACTCGTTTGCGTACGTGAACGCCATGAAGCAGATGGGCAAGTGGCGAATGAATTGGTAATACTCCCAACTGATGGATCAGTCAAACCTGCAATCCTCACTTCAGGTCACGACTTCTACGGTTCCCCTCGTTTCAGCCCGGATGGAAAGAAACTAGCATTCCTGACGTGGGATCATCCGAATATGCCCTGGGATGGGACCGAGCTATGGGTTGGGGATTTTCGAGATGGAAAGCTGGAGAACATCCATAAAGTGGCAGGTGGGATGAACGAATCCATATTTCAGCCTGAGTGGAATCGCCAAGGAGTTCTACATTTTATTTCCGACAGGACCGATTGGTGGAATCTGTACGCATTCGATGAAGGGGAGATTGTATCCCTTCACAAACGTGAAGCTGACTTCGGAGTCCCCCAATGGATGCTGGGGTACTCTACCTATACTTTCCTCCCCGATGGTCGAATCGTTTGTATATTTCTCGATATGGGAAAATCTCGTATCGGCATTCTCAATCCTCAGGTCGGAGAGTTTAAAGAGTTCTCTACGCCCTTCTCCGCTTTCAACTTACCTACAATTCAAGCGGATGCTCTCGGGCAAGTCTGGTTCCTCGCCGGTACACATACAGTAGAGCCAGATCTAGCTGTGCTCAACCCGGAGACAGGTGAGTGCCATGAGTTTTATATTTCAAAGCAGCATGGAATTGATTCGGGTTTCATTTCCATTCCTGAGCACCTCGCCTTTCCTTCTGAAGGCGTTCGTATATCCTACACCTACTACTACCCGCCCGCGAATGCCGCATTCGAGGCGCCAGCAGATGAAAAACCGCCGCTGATCGTAGTCAGCCATGGTGGACCGACATCGGCGGCTCGTCCCCACTTCCAGTCTGAGATCCAATTCTGGACCAGCCGGGGTTTCGCTGTCGCCGACGTTAACTACGGCGGAAGCACGGGTTATGGAAGAGCATATCGTGATCTTCTCAAAGGTGAATGGGGTATCGTCGACGTTGAGGATTGTGTGAACGCGGCTCTTTTCTTAGCCAAAGAAGGAAAGGTTGATAGGGAACGCTTACTAATCCGCGGTGGCAGCGCCGGCGGGTATGTAACCTTGTGTGCCCTCACTTTCCATGATGTTTTCGCAGCAGGTGCGAGTTACTACGGCGTAGCTGATGCCGCCGTCCTCGCCCAACACACGCACAAATTCGAAGAACGTTACCTTGACTCACTCATCGGACCTTACCCGGAGGAGGAAGGTCTCTATCGGGAAAGATCACCAATTCACCATACAGATCGGTTGTCATCCCCCGTGATCCTGCTGCAAGGGCTTGAGGATGAAATTGTCCACCCTGAACAATCTGAGATCCTCGCGAAAGCGCTCCACGAGAAAGGTCTTCCCTATGTTTATCTGACCTTCGAAGGCGAACAGCATGGTTTCCGTCGCGCAGAGACGATTCAGAAAAGCCTTGAAGCCGAGCTCTATTTCTATGCAAGAATTCTTGGGTTCGAATTACCCGCGGGGATCTCGCCAATCGAAATCATCAACCTTGATTGATGCCGTGCGGGCGGTGCGTTGGAAGCTTCTTTAAAGAAGACCCTGGTCCACAAGGGCAAGAATATCAACAACTCATTCCTGATCGCCATCACCCCCGATCACGATGCATCTTTTCCGCTGTCCAACATGACCAATAACATCTTAAACTGCTTGATCGCTTTTACAGCGTGGGGTTGATTAGCCGGAAGCGTGATTGCCTCCCCTATATGTAGATGATGGACATCACCTCGGATCGAAACCACAGTCTCCCCTTCGATCACGACAAGCAGCGCCTCATGCGGCGTAGTGTGCTCACTGAGCTCTTGGCCTGCATCGAACGCAAACAATGTGGTCGACGCATTGGTCGCCTTCAACAGTGTGCGGCTCACAATGGCGCCGCTCTGATACTCAACCATCTCGCTCAGCCGTTCAGCAGATGGTGCTCCATTCGTATTTGTAGTATTAACTCCCAAGGGGATACCTCCCTTTCTGTCTCGCTGCCGTTTTCTTCTGCTCAACAGGCTAAATAATCCATGCACGCGACCTACCCGATGAGATATTCCATTTGAGATTGAATCCTATGAACCAATCGTCTCATAGAAGAGGGGAAGCGCATCGACCGGCATCTCGATGATTTTGTGCGCAGCGAGCAATCTCTCTGACGCTGTTTGCGCTTGATTCGCGGTTTTTGCGTAGACCGTGAAGAGGGGTTCTCCCTCATCAATGTGGTCTCCCACATTATGCAGGATTTCAATGCCCACCGAATGGTCTACAGGATCACCTTTCTTCGCCCTACCGGCGCCCAACTCCATAGCTGTTAAGCCGACTTCACCGGCATGGATTTGTGAGATGAATCCCGCCTTTGGCGCTTCAACATCGAGGCGTTCCTGTGCAAGAAGAAGTTTTCCCGGATCTTCAACATAGGAGATATCACCGCCCTGCGCGAGCACAAGATCTTTGAACTTCGTTAACGCTGAACCATTCTCAATAACCCTCTGAGAAAGAGAATACGCCTCCTCGAAGCTATTTGCTTTCTCGGCTAGAAGAAGCATATGACTTGCTACAACTAGACTATGTTCTCGGAAATCTTGCGGGCCTCCGCCTCGTAATGTCTCGATCGCTTCCCGAACCTCGATCGCGTTGCCAACTGCATTGCCTAGCGGCTGGTTCATGTCCGAGATCAGAGCGACAACTTTTCGATCAGCCAGAGTGCCGATCTGCACCATTAATTCGGCTAATTCTTCAGCTTGTTCCAGGGTTCCCATGAAAGCACCCAGCCCAACCTTGACATCGAGCACAATGGCGGTAGCACCACCTGCAATCTTTTTACTCATGACCGATGATGCAATGAGCGGCACGGATGGAACTGTCCCGGTGACATCTCGTAGTGAATACAGCTTCCCATCTGCAGGTGCGAGGTCCGCCGTCTGTCCCGTTAGTACGATCCCCTGATCTTCAAGCTGCTTGCGAAATTCACCCATCGTTAAGTCAACCCGAAACCCGGGTATCGACTCCATCTTATCCAGCGTTCCCCCTGTGAAACCCAGTCCACGTCCCGACATCTTCCCCACGGCGATCCCATGAGCTGAGACGATGGGAGTAACTACAAGAGTTGTCTTGTCACCAACGCCTCCTGTCGAGTGTTTGTCTAATACAATCGGCACGATATCCGAGAAATCGAGTTGATCTCCCGAGCGTGCCAGTGAAAGTGTCAAGTCTGCGGTCTCTCTCGGTGTCATCCCTTTCAATAGGACAGCCATTGCCCAGGATGATGCCTGGTAATCTGGAATCTCTCCACGCGTAAAACCCTCGATGAAAAAACTGATCTCTTCAGCCGTCAGTTCTGCTCCATCTCGCTTTTTAGTGATGATGTCAACCGCTCGCATGAATATTCCTCCTACGGCATTATACATCCTGATCAGAGCACAAGCAGTTCATTCCGTTGCCTGCTATAATCCCCCAATTCTATCGAATATTAGGTGAAGAATGGATAAAGTTGATCTCATCCTGACCGCTGAAACGATTGTAACGATGGATTCTGAATACAGGATCTTCAAACACGGGGCTATAGCCATAAAGGACGACACCATCATCGACGTCGGAACTCAAGACGAAGTCCAAAAGCACCACTCCGCGGGTGAGGTGTTTGATCTTGGATCGCACGTGATCCTTCCCGGGCTCATCAACGCACACACTCATGCGCCCATGACATTGCTGCGCGGATTGGCAGACGACCTACGCCTTGATGTCTGGTTGATGGGGTACATGATGCCCGTTGAACGGGAATTCGTTTCCCCCGACTTCTGCCATCTCGGCACGCAAATCGCCTGCGCGGAGATGATCCGCGGTGGTATTACATGCTTCGCTGATATGTATTATTTCGAAGACACCGTTGCCCAAGCAGCGAAAGATGCGGGCCTGCGCGCTATTTGCGGTCAATCTATCCTAAAATTCCCCACCCCTGATGCAGAATCTTTTGAAGATTCACTCGCGGCTTCACGTATATTCATCGAAAAATGGAAAGATGACCCGTTAATCATCCCGGCAGTTGCCCCTCATGCAGCCTATACCTGCACGGAGGAGGTACTCGAGGCGTGTAGAGATCTCGCTATAGAATTTGACGTTCCTCTGCACATTCATATCTCTGAAACCGCTGGAGAGGTCGAGGATTGGCGCGAGACCTATGACATGCCTGTTGTCCCCTGGCTGAAGAAGTTAGATTTATTTAATGCGAAAGTCATCGCTGCACATTGCGTTCATATTGACAATGGCGAGATTCGTACACTGGAGCATGCGGGTGTAGGTGTGGCGCATAACCCCTCAAGCAATCTCAAGTTAGCATCCGGGTTCGCCCCCATTATCGAGATGCTCGACACCGGACTGCAGATCGGTATCGGCACCGACGGCAGCGCATCGAACAATGACCTCGATATGTTTGAAGAGATTCGCCTGGCATCATTTATTGCTAAAACTGTCACCAGCGACCCCACCGCCCTGCCAGCTAGAAAGGCCTTAGATATGGCTACACGCATGGGCGCAAAGGCACTGCATATTGACCACCTGACCGGCTCTCTAGAGCCAGGAAAACGCGCCGATCTGATCGCACTTGATCAAAACCGGATTCATAACGTCCCCCACTTCGAGCGCGAACCCCAGGCGGTTTACTCACGCCTTGTCTACGCCACCAAGGCTTCGGATGTCCAAGATGTCATGGTTAACGGGCGCTGGCTCATGCGTGACTGCGAACTGTTGAGCATCCAAGAAGATGATTTATTCTCCCGGGCAGCTCAATACGCAACCAAGATCGATGCCTTCCTCACCGACCGCGAAGGTTCCGTACTCTCGAAACTTATCGCCATCGGCAACGCAGAACAAGAGGAGAGTTACGAGGTCCAGATCAAAGTCAAGCTGGACGACCCGCAATCAGTGATTACGAAATTGGACAATGATATCTTCGAAATACGTCGGCGAGCACATTACCTTGAATACGATAAATATTTCCGGTTTACCATGCCTGAGGATGCGCGCCTGCGTTATCGGGAAGATGAATTTGTAAATGATAAAGGAGAGGTTGTTAATATTCGATCCCGCCTCACACTTACAGGTCCAGCTGCAGAACGCGAGTATCACAACTCGGTTCTGCTATCCCGCTCCAGATTTATCGCACCAGCCACGTATTCACCCCGCTTCTACCGTGAGTACTTTAAGCCCTCCGGCGAGATCAGCATTCATAAGGACCGCCTTCGCTGGCTGATACGCTATGAAGATCTCGAGTTCTTCATCAACATCGATCGCCTACTTGAGCCGAAGGTGGATGGGTGTTTCCTTGAAATAAAAAGCCGCACATGGTCCCGCCACGACGCTGAAATGAAGGCAGACTTAATTACCACAATCCTGAAACATCTTGAGATCCAAGACGCGGAACCTGTACTTCAGGAGTACCCGGACTTGATCGGTGAGGGCAATTAGCGAGCAGCTACCCGCAATCGCTCCGATTGTCTGACTTCAATTTGAAAAGAAAGCAAGGTATCTTATTCTGTATTCTATCGACCGAAGCGCTGCTGCCATTCGTATAAACGGTTGAGTGCTTCAAGGGGGGAGAGGCTGTTTAAATCCAGCGCGCGAATTTCTTCCAGGAGAGGATCTGCTTCGGAGAAAAGATGGAGCTGCTTCGACGCTACCTGAGGGTCATCTGAAGAATGATCTGACGCAGCTTCGAATTGAGCCAGTATCTCCTGCGCCCGATTGATAACCGGTCGCGGTATGCCCGCCAATTCCGCGACATGAATCCCGTATGATTTATCCGCGCCCCCGGGTGTGATTGTGTGCAAGAAAACAACCTCTCCGCCTTCCTCTGAAACTGCAATATTGTAATTCCGGACGCCAGGGAGAAACTCCGATAGACCCGTAAGTTCATGATAGTGGGTGGCGAAAAGTGTTCGAGCTCGCAGCTTCGGATGGTTGTGCAGATACTCCACCACAGCCCAGGCAATCGCAACCCCATCATAGGTGCTCGTGCCTCGTCCCACTTCATCCAGAATCACCAGGCTGCGATTGGATGCGTTGTGCAGGATGTTCGCCATCTCGACCATCTCCACCATGAAGGTAGATTGGCCAGCATGAATTTCGTCCTGTGCGCCAATCCTTGTGAAAATGCGGTCTACGATTCCCAGATGAGCATGCTGTGCGGGTACAAAACTTCCCATCTGAGCCATTAACACGATAAGCGCGACCTGTCTTAAATACGTGGATTTACCACTCATATTAGGACCGGTTATCACTCGAATTCGCTCACCATCTTCGAACTGGATATCATTGGGAACAAATCGCTTCCCGGGGATTAGCTCCTCAACAACCGGGTGCCGTCCATCCTGGATGTCGAGAACATCGCTCACGGCTAACTCCGGGCGCACAAAACCGCGGTGAGCCGCCACTTCCGCCAGAGCGCTCACTACATCCAACCGGCCAATTGCCCGGGCAGTCCCCAATAACCGGGCTGCCTGATCCGCAATTTGTGCGCAGATCTTATGGAAAATCTCCCTTTCGACTTCCCTTATCTGCTCCTCTGCCGTTAATACTTGAGATTCGTATTCCTTCATCTCCGGGGTTATGTAGCGTTCAGCGTTGACAAGCGTCTGTTTACGAATGTAATCCTCAGGGACTCGCTCGCTGTTCGCTTTTGTAACTTCTATGTAGTAACCGAAGACCTTGTTGTATCCGACTTTAAGATTCTTAATTCCCGATCGTTCCCGCTCGATCTGCTCCAGATTTACGATCCAATCGCGTGCGCCGCGCGATGATTCGAGTAATTCATCTAGCTTTTCCGAGAAGCCTTGTCTAATCACTCCAACCTTACCCAGGGTGGCAGGAGGATCTTCGTTAATACTTCGTTGCAGAAGATCAAAGACGTCTTCGCATGAGTCGATTTCTGTTGTGATACCTGCGAGGGCTTCCAACTCTCGATCCTGCAACAAACCTCTTATCTGAGGGATTTTTTCAAGGAGTGCTTGCATAGCCACAAGGTCGCCTGGTTTCGCGACAGCAGCGATAATTCGATTTGTTAGTCGTTCAAGATCACCATAAGCCTTTAATGCAGATCGGATCTCTGCTCGCCAGACACCGCCGTCATGGAGTGCCTCAACCTGGTCCAATCTACTTTCGATCCTCTCTAAATCCAATAAAGGATTTCCCAACCATTGACGAAGGAGCCGTCGTCCCATCGGGGTCCGTGTTTGATCGAGAATTCCGAGGAGCGAACCGCGCACATCACCTGTTCGTATCGTCTCCATTAACTCGAGGTTTCGCCGCGTCGCAGCATCGAGGGTCATGAAATCATCGAGGGAATAAATTGATAGATCTGTTAAAAGAGAAAGCGCAGATTCTTGCGAGCTGCGTAGATATTCAATGATCGCCCCTGCCGCACAGACAGCAGCCGGCATTTCGTCCAAACCGAAACCAGCAAGCGTGACTGTTCCGAAGTGCTCTTGCAGAATCCCCGCTGTGCGGTCCAGCTCGAACCGCCAATCCGGGAGCTTAGTCGTGTTTCCATCCCAAATGCCCTCTAGCGACAGCGTATCGGGGATCAGCACTTCAGCCGGGGATAGGCGCCAGAGCTCCTGATGCAATGCGGCGGGAGTGTCCTCGGATTCGAACTGACCGACGGAGAATTCACCGGTGCTGATATCAGCAATTGCGATGCCCAGATTGTTTCCATCGAGAATGACGGATACAAGATAGTTATTTCTATCACCCGGTAGTAATTCCGCCTCGACGATTGTTCCCGGTGTGATCACCCGCACGACTTCGCGCGGGAACAATCCCTTCACCGGACCGTCGCCTATCTGGTCGCAAATCGCTACGTGATAGCCCCGCTCTATGAGACGAGCGATGTACCCCTCGGCGGCATGGTGCGGAATTCCGGCCATTGGGATGCGTGCGCCCTTAGCAATATTCCTCGAGGTAAGAACGATATCCAGTTCACGCGCCGTTATCTCAGCATCCTCGTCGAAGGTCTCATAGAAATCCCCCAGCCGGAAGAAGAGTAGCGCGTCAGGGTAATTGTGCTTGATCTCTAGGTACTGCTTACGAATGGGTGTAACTTTAGGAGTCATTTCCCTGCATTCTAAAGCTACGGCACAGAAACATCAAGCAAGTTGAAGGAGGGTTCACACACATTCATGATAATCACAATTGTAGAATCCTCTATAGGGACGCGCCACAACTTGCGGGAGGTTTATCTACGCGCGGGAATGTTAGGGTGAAATTCTACGCTGAGAGGTAATGCTCATGCTAAGACCGAGACACCACGGAGCTCCGCTCACGATTCTCATCAGGAGTAGACATTATGTTATACTCGCACCATGTTTGGAATCATCGCCGTTGACTTCGGTGGGACGAATATCCGTGCGGCATATTTCCCCTCCCCACAACCTCCCCCAGTTTCACAGAATAAGACAGCTACTCTCGCTTCCGAGGGACCCAATGCGGTTATTACCCGCCTGATCCAGGCGATTGATTCACAGATACCCAAAGGTGCCGTTGATCTCAGGATTGGCATAGCTGCACCGGGACCGCTCGACCCGCGTACCGGAGTCATTCTCAGCGCGCCCAACCTCTCCGGTTGGACCAACATACCCCTGCGCGATCAGCTAAGCGAGCACTTTGGTATGCCGGTCTTTTTAGGTAACGACGCAAATGCAGCCGCCTTGGCCGAATGGCGCTTTGGTGCCGGTCAAGGCACAGGTAATATGATTTATCTGACCATCAGCACGGGTATCGGAGGAGGCGTGATCGCCGACGGCCGGCTGCTACTCGGAGCGCACGGCTTGGCAGGTGAACTCGGCCATATAACGATGGACTTAAACGGTCCGACATGCGGCTGCGGGATAAAAGGACATATCGAAGCCATCGCCGCTGGCCCAGCCATCGCCCGCAACGCTACAGCCCAACTGGAAGCCGGTCAATTATCTACACTGAAGGAAACGCTGAGCGCTCAAGGGAAAATTACCAGCATCGATATTGGTAAAGCAGCACAAGCAGGCGATGAGCTTGCCCTCTCGGTAATTGAAGAAGCAGGGTTACTTATCGGGCACCACTTAGGCGACCTCGCCCACACATTCAACCCTGAGGTGTTCATTCTTGGAGGCGGCGTATCCCTCCTTGGTGACCTAATATTCGAACCAATTAGACGCTCTCTGCGCGAGCACGTCATGGATCCAGCATATCTCGATGGTGTGCGCGTTCTGCCAGCCGCACTCGGCGATGATGCCGGGCTAGTCGGCGCTATGGTTCTTGCTAGCCAATCATGAAAACAAACAAAAAAATAATTTTACTGATCATCTTTCTGCTTTCAATTTCCGGCTTGTCGAGTGCTTGCCAACCGCCATCCGAAACAAGTTCAACTCTTAACTACGGCCTTACTTTAGCTCCATCAGGTATAGACCTTCACTTAAACGCATCCGCGGAACTCGGCATCCCACTAAGTTCAGTATATGACACGCTAGTTTTTCTCGACCCGGCAAACGGTGAGTTCGTCCCCGGCCTAGCTGAGCGCTGGGAGATCTCCAGCGATGGCCTGAGTTATACCTTTCACCTGCGTAAAGATGTCCATTTCCATGATGGAACACCTTTCGACGCCCAAGCTGTCCAAGAAAACATCGAATATACCCTCAACCCCGAGAATCATTCGCAGAAAGCCGCAACGATGCTCGGACCGCTCAACCAGATGGAAATTTTGGATGAATTCACAATAGTACTTGTTCTCGATGAGCCGTTTGCACCTTTATTGGATTCCCTCTCCCAGGTTTATCTTGGCATGGCCTCACCAAAAGCTTTGAAACAATGGGGACCCTCTGAATATCAATTCCACCAGGTCGGTACAGGGCCGTATCGATTTATCGAATACATCCCGAACGATCACATCACTTTAGAGCGCAATCCGGATTATGCCTGGGGTCCAGCAATTTACAGCAACCCAAAGGCCTCGATAGAACGAATCTTCTTCTATTTCTACGAAGATGCTGCCTCGCGTGCCCTCGCTCTGGAGAGACGCGAAGTTGATGTCATGGGTGAGATTCCACCGCACGAAGCCGACCGCCTTGCGTCCAGCGCTGATTTTTCGTTATCACCCGTTGCCATCCCCGGTCAGCCCCTCCAATATTTCGTCAATACCACCGTGGAGCCGACAGATGATCTTCGTGTCCGGCAGGCACTGCTTCTAGCAATCGATAAGGAATCAATTGTCCGCACCATCTTTGGGAGTCACTCGCCTATTAGCAACGGCCCTCTCTCTCAGGCTGGATTCAGAATGATATCAGCGCCCCCACCGTCATCGCACAACCCCGGGGAAGCCCGTCAACTCCTCGATACGGCAGGGTGGATTTTGGAGGGTCAAGATACGCATCGAAAACGCGATGGTGTTCCACTCTCCATCAAGCTTATCGCTCCAGACTGGGGTTCCAATTCTGAGGTCGCGCAATTGATGAAAGTTGGCTGGGAGAATATTGGGGTTAATGTTGAACTAATCATCGCTCCCGGATTTGGTGCACTCAAGGAGATCCAATCCAGTGGTGATTATCACGTCATCGGGATTAACTTCTTCGGGACAGATCCAGATTTATTGCGATCTTTTTATGCAAGCGATGCCTTCTATAATTGGACCGGCTACTCGGACGCAGAAATCGACCAACTGCTGAACGAAGCCGCACGCACCACACATGTCCCCGTTCACCGAATGGAGCTATACAGCCAGATTGTCCGAGCAATTACCGACAACGCACTCGTCCTCCCGATAAGGGACTATGTCAACCTCGTCGTCACTCACCAGCGAGTTGAGGGGTTGAAATTCTCTGCACAGGGATGGTTTCCAAATCTCATCGACGTACAGCTCTCCTCGCCGTAATCCGCCGCCTCCTTGAAGGTGTCGGAACGGCCTGGGCTGCTGTCACCCTTGCTTTTTTCGCTCTCCGGTTTGCATCCGGCGATCCAGTCGCGAGCTTATTATCTCAGGGATTAGCCTCGCCGGAGCAAGCGGACGAGATACGTATTTCGCTGGGCTTAAATGCTCCGCTATGGCTTCAGTACCTTAGGTTTCTTACAAACCTCCTCCATGGAGACCTTGGCTCATCACTTTACACACATCGTTCCGTTTCTCAAATCATCCTCGAACAATTTCCTTCAACCGCTGTTCTAGCGGTTAGTGGGCTCATCGCGGCGATACTACTCGGGCTCATCCTTGGAATTACTGCGGCATGGTTTGGGAAACGCGCTTCCGGAATGATCGCCGCGACCATCGCAGCCTTAGCCACATCAATACCTGTCGCCTTTGCCGGAATACTCTCCCTACTCATCGCTGGCTGCCTCCTTCAAGGACCCGGCTCTGCCAATGGAATGCTCATTAGACTAATCTTGCCAGCTATGGTGTTGGGCTTCGCTTCTTCCGGACCAATCGCCCGCGTAATACACAGCGGGTTGTCAGAGAGTCTTCGATCTCCATTCATTCTAGCGGCGCGCGCCCGCGGTATCCGCCGTGGATTTCGTTTACTATGGCATGCATTAAAACCATCCCTTCCACCCGTTATCTCCCTTACAGCTCTTGAAGCTGCTTTTCTATTTACTGGCACCGTCGTAACCGAAACAGTCTTCTCCCGCCCCGGCCTTGGAAGGCTACTTGTGAAATCGATCCTCGATGGAGATTTTCCCATCGCCTTAGGCCTCGTCGCGCTTGCGGCGATTTTCTACACAATCAGCCATGTATTCGCTGATCTTCTCACACTCGTTATCGATCCCCGATTACGGAGAGCCGAATGAGATTTGGCTTTATAAAGACTCTCTGCGTACTCTGGCTCGCGGCGATAGTCCTGCTAGCGCTCTCTGCACCGTTTATCACTTCTGCTGATCCCTATACGCCTGTCAGCGACATGCTGCAATCTCCTTCATACCATCCCCCCTTAGGAACGGATGCCTTGGGTCGGGATTTCTTCGCTCGTACTGCATATGGAGCACGGCTTAGTCTCTCCATCCCCCTGCTGTCAACATTGCTCACTGTACTTATCGGGACAACATTCAGTCTCACCGCTATTACGGCTGGGAGATTGTCCGATCGCATCATTCTTACAATCGCAAACGCCGCGCTCGCAATTCCGGGGCTTCTCCTTGCTATGTTATTAGTCGCCGGATTCGGCCCGAGACTCTCAACAATTGTGCTCGCCGTTGGCTTGGGAGGAATTCCAGGGTTCATCCGTCTTAGCAGAAGTATCTTTCTAGGAATAAAGGAGATGGGCTACATTGATGCCGCCTATGCACTCGGCGCAAGTCGAACGCGCGTCGCAATCGCTCACATGCTCCCTAACGCAGCTCCTCAGTTGTTCTCTCTCGCGACGACTCACTTCGCCTGGGCATTTATGGGGACGACGACATTGACCTTCTTGGGATTGTCCGGCGATCCATCCTTCCCAGAATGGGGAGCGATGCTGAACAGCGGGCGGATGCATCTCATCCAAGCGCCCTGGTTGACAATCGTCCCGGGAATTCTGATAAGTCTGACTATTCTTGCCGTCCATTACCTCGGCGAGAATTACGCCGATAACTGAACTACACGTTGACGAAAACCGTCAACCACTGATAAGCTTTTCACATGATAGAAAACAGCATGCCAACGATACTAATCGTACTGATTGCTCTCGCAGTCATCTTTGACTTTCTAAACGGTTTTCACGATAGCTCGAACATCGTCGCAACTGTCATATTCTCACGCGCCCTGAACCCACGCGTAGCGCTGATCCTAGCCGCGATCTCTCATTCCATAGCCCCCTTCCTCTTCGGAGTCGCGGTAGCAACAACTATCGGTGACGAACTTCTGAACATGAGCGCGATAAACATGAACGTGATCCTGGCCGGAGTTGTTTCCGCGATCGTTTGGAATCTGATAACGTGGTTTTTCGGCATCCCCTCCTCCTCGTCACACGCTCTTCTGGGCGGGCTTCTTGGCGCTGCTCTGATTCACAGTCGCTCCCTTGCGATTGTAAAAGTACCGGGGCTGATAAAAATTGCGATAGCGTTATTCCTCTCCCCCATAGCCGGCTTATTCGTCGGTTTCATCGTTATGAAGTTCACATTATTGATGGTTCGAAACGCAACTCCAAAAGTAAGTAATTTTTTTCGCCGTTTCCAAGTCATCACTCTCATCGGTCTCTCTTTGAGCCACGGTACAAATGACGCTCAAAAGACTATGGGACTCATTGCAATGGGATTACTGCTCAGTGGGCAGACATCTTCCTTTCAAATACCGATATGGGTTGTGGTGATAAGTGCGGCCTCGATCGGCCTGGGAACATCTTTCGGCGGATGGCGCCTGATTCGCACACTTGGAGGAAAAATCTTCCGCATTCGCCCAATTCACGGATTCACATCACAGATCGGGGGAGCAATCGTGATTCTCAGTGCTGCACTGCTCGGAGGGCCCGTCAGCACAACACAGGTGATGAGTTCTTCGATTCTCGGTGTGGGCGCGGCCGAGCGAGTAAATAAAGTACGCTGGAGTATTCTCGGTGATATGGCATTGACCTGGTTGTTCACGATCCCAGCAAATGCCGCTCTCGCCGCGTTTGTTTATCTCGGGCTTAACCTGCTCATAACTTGATTATTAATGCCCTCTGACGATATCCATATGCAGACACTTCGCGATCATTGATTGCAATCGTTTAATGACTGGCCGGCGCACAGCCATCGTTCAATAACTGCTGATATTCGCTCTTCCACACCGGATACCGCATCAAACCACTGAATCGCCGGATCGTCCGTCTTAAACCAATTCGCCTGTCGGCGCACGAACTGCCTGCTAAGTCTGCGAATCTCGACAATTGCGCTGTCTAAATCCATCTCACCAGCAAGATATGCGCTAAGCTGAGCATAACCGATTGCCGAGAGCGATGGCAATTCAGGCGAGAATCCGCGATCAATCAACACCTGAACTTCATTAATCCAACCAGCTTCAATCATCATGTCGATTCTCTGATCGATCCGTTGGAAAAGTTCGGCGCGCGGCAATGTAAGCCCAATGCGCAATATCTGAAATAGCGGTGGATTCTTCTCCCTTTGCGAACTGGCGGGCACTCCGGTCATATGGAATATTTCAAGCGCCCTGATAACCCGCCGTACATTGTGCGGATCAATTCGTGAGGCAGATGCTGAATCCACCGCTTGTAGTTGGCGATGCAGTGCATCAAACCCTGCGCTTGCCGCAATCGCCTCCAGTTTTTCACGCAAACCCGGCGATTCCGCAGTGGCTGGTGGATTCCAGCCTTCAAGAATTGCTTTGAGATACTGCCCAGTACCCCCAACGAGGAATGCCACCCTCCCCCTTCTGTGAATATCATAGATCACCTTCAGAGCCGCTTCGCTAAATTTCGCCAGGTTCCAAGTGTCATCCGGATTGGCTATATCAATGAGATGATGCGGAACCCGCGCTCGTTCTTCACTCGTTGGTTTCGCCGTACCAATGTCCATGCCGCGATAGATAAGTCGCGAATCTACCGACACGATCTCACCATCGAATCGCTCGGCGAGAGGAATCGAGATGCGAGTCTTTCCAACGGCGGTTGGGCCAAGAATGGCGATTACGGGTTGGCTTTTTCTCATCGGTTATTGAGATCGATGTCGAATGCACTGGGATAATGATCGATGCGCTTGATATTCTTGTTTAGGGTAGCTTCGATTGCGATGACATCAATTCTCCATGAAGAGTCGAGCATTTCCTGCTGATGCAAAAAAGCCCACGCCGCCCGCTGGAGTCGCTTACGCTTCGCATCCGATAGGCTTTCCTCCGGCGCGCCAAATCGATCAGATGTTCGCGCCTTCACCTCGACAAAGACGACAATGTCGCCATCTTGCATCACCAAGTCGATTTCGCCCTCGGGAACCCGGAAGTTCTTTTCTATGAAGACATACCCCATCGTTTCCAGGTAGCGCCGCGCCTGGTTCTCCCCCCATTCACCAAGTCGCTTTCGATATATCAACGTCTGTACCCTCCCAAAGAGATCTTGTTCCCACTTGGCGCGTGCATCCTAGTCTGACCTGTTAGATCCGTCAAGCGAGTTATTGGATTCTCCTCATATCTCAATTGATGAAGTGTATCGTTAGCCGGATATCTGTTATTTCCATAACAAATATAGATTTGACATTAACACAATGATAGTTATAGAATGTCAAGGTAGCTTTGTGGGGGACAGGCACTGATACTGGATTTTCCCAGGCTCACCATAGTGAAGGGAGAGATGCTTAGAGGATATATTGTCTGAATTTAACACACCGTTTTCAATGTAACTAATTCGCCGAAATTCTGAATACATCTTGAGGAGGATGAAGCAATGAAACGCACTCTCTTAGCGCTGTCTGTACTTTTAACAGCGGCTCTTGTGCTCGCAGCTTGCGCTCCGGCCGCAGCACCCTACGAATGCACAGATGAGATCGGCTGCGTCACTTATGCTCCCGATGAACCCTTACGCATTGCATCTGCGCTAGTTATTTCTGGTCCCAACATCGACCTAGGCACGGACTCCCAGTATGGTGTCGAAATCGCCATGGACTTCAAGGGTGAAGTTCTCGGTCATGCCCTGGAACTTCAGGCAGAGGATGATGGCTGCAGCGCAGAAGGCGGGCAGACAGCGGGTCAGAAAATCGTCTCCGATCCCACGATCCTCGCTGTGGTTGGCACAAGCTGCTCCGGCGCTGGCGTCCCCATGTCGAAGGTCATCTCCGATGCCGGCTACGTCATGGTTTCACCATCCAACACAGCACCTTCTCTGACTGATCCAGACATCGCATGGAACCCTGGCTATCTGCGCACTGCACATAACGATAAAGTTCAGGGCAAAGCCATGGCGGATTTCGCCTATGATGTTTTGGGTGTCCGCTCAGCAGCCGCCATTCATGATGGCGACCCATACACAGAAGGTCTGGCAAAGGTATTCGC
>Ga0114922_10000112_pt1 | contig 71722 bp, 53 predicted proteins | sample AartaG_FD_100975 | JGI IMG/M metagenome (GOLD analysis project Ga0114922, IMG submission 100975) | Deep subsurface microbial communities from Aarhus Bay to uncover new lineages of life (NeLLi) - Aarhus_00045 metaG | ecosystem: Environmental > Aquatic > Marine > Oceanic > Sediment | place...
CAAGTGACGGAAGGCCTTTGGCGAGCAGAGCCATCCGTACCGGATGGTGTAACTGAACCACTCCCAATCGTCGCACATCTCAGCAGCTCTGGCCTCCAGCCGTTGCACTTTGGGCGACGACCTCTCGTCGAATCCGGGGAGCTGTTCGGTGACATACCCCTCGACGTTGGCCGCGCAGCCCACTTCGGAGAAATCACCCAGGTATTCGTCGCGGCCAAACCGTGCGCAAGGGTCGTCATCCCACGGCCGGGACTTGATCTTCCATCGCTGCGAGTGGAGCAGCAGCTCGACGAGGAGTTCCTTCAGCTCCGTGCGTTCTCCCAGCACATCCCACAAATCCTTGCAGACAATCTGCCAGCCCATCTTCCGGTGTCCCAGAGCGGCCAGTTCCCGTGCTACGGCTTCGGGTGCCGCGCCGGCAAGCCATCCGTCCAGACAGAGGCAGTAATCCTGCATCGCTTTCTTCTGGTCGGCATCGATTGTGAAGCAGCCGTGCGCGAAATCCGAGGGCGTCTGAGATCCGATTGCGCTGACACACTCCAAGTACGCCAACGGGAACATGTAGTGCCCGCAAGCAGGCAGGAAACGAATGCTGGTCTCAACGATGCGACTCGCCCAATTCGGAACGGGGCCGAACTCTCGCTCCATCTGAACGATCTGCCTCAATTCGTTGTCGGTCGAGAGTCTCAGCCCATGGTCTCGGCAGCCATCCCATCCCGCATCGTAGGGAGTGAACCACCAACAGCGGCTGGAGACGCTCTGCTCATAGACTTCCTTTGACCATTCAGGTCGCTTGGCCATGTGACCCCTTCCCGGTTCTTGTGCCAGGGGTTACGAGAGAATCGGTTGCTGTTGGTCCATTGGCTGGTCCGAATGGAGGAGCGGCGGCCCGCACTCCTCCCAGAGCACATGGCGCACGCTTGTCTCAGTTGGCCCCATTCCTCCTGATGTGGACAGCCAGTGTGCACTCGTCGCCCCGGTATTGGGCGGTGTCCCAGTCAGCAACTGTGCCCAGCCAGTCGTTTATCGCAGGTGCACATTCGGGAGACTCGTGCCACTCGTAATCGTGGAAAACGACCCATCCACCTTCGACTACATGGGGTACGTATTGCTCTATCTCCCTCGACGTGACCCAGTAGGTGTGGCTGGAGTCGATGAAGAGCAGACGAGTGGGTTTGTCCCAGATCTCACCAAACCTGTTCGTCAGGGAGATCACCTGGATGACATGGTCCCATGCCAGCCCCATCTCGTGGTAGGCCTCGCGGGCCGCAATGTAAGGGAACGTGCACTCTCGCCACCCCGTGTCCTGTTCATCACAACCGCCGTAGTAGTCGACGGCCACCACGGGAAACGCCAGCTCAGCGTCGCGCACGGCCATGCCGAGGGCACAGGCGGACGATCCGCACCATGACCCCAGTTCGACCACGTATCCCTGCGTCTCCGCGCCCCCGTGCAGCCCCTTCGCCAACTCATAGAGCAGTCCGAGCTCGTGGTCGCTCGTGCCCACTTTGGCGACTACCTGGTGAATCCTCTCTACCACCTGGCCAGTCCGCTCGGGGTCTACCCATTCGAGAAAGGGGATGCTGTCCCAGCGTTCCCGTGTCATTGCGTTGACTCCTTTCAATCGTTCTTCCAACGCGAATGCGATCAGCCGAATGGAAGCTCCAGAAACACCGTCCGCGGCCATCTGCCCTCGTCGCTCACCATGGTGATGAGATGGTGGTCAGACATCATCCAGATGGCGCCGTTTCGTAGGCTGCCTCCCTTCACGGCAGTCGAATACGCCTCGGCCAGCGAGATCCCTCGCACGCTCATCAGTAAGTAGGTCATATCCCTGACGGCACTTCGCACTGCTCCCCAATAGGTCAGCCCCATGCCGACGGTCATGACCTTGTTGTCAACCTCGATGACGGGCCTCGGCGCGGGAAGCCTATCGGACACCTCAACCGTCAGCTTGACCTCACCGTTGGCCTCAATGGCCGTCCCCGAGATCTCGCCATCGCCCTGATAGGCGTGCAGATCCCCTAACGCAAGGAGCCCGCCCTCGTGCTGCGCCCGGATGTACACCGTCGCTCCCTTGCGGACCTCGTTGATGTCCATGTTGCCGCCCTGGTCCCAGGGGTTGGGGCACGCTTCCCGTGCGGCAACGCTTATGCTTCCGATCATTGGGCAATAGGGAGCTCTGACGTCCCCCGGCAGGATCAACTCATCGCCCTCACGCGGGACCTCGAACCCCACGTCCTTCACGCGCTGCAGCTCGAGGATCTCAGGGATCATCCCGTAGTCAGGATCTGCCCCCCACCACTTGCTTAGAACGATGTCTGCGATGTGGATGGCGAGGACATCCCCGGCCTTCACGCCACTGACGAAGACCGGGCCTTCCTTCTCGACATCCCTGTCGGGAGACAGCTCTGTGTCCAGGGATGCCTCGATCACGAATGTCTCGCCTTGCTCCACCTCGCCGATAGGCTTCCTGGGCCTCCCGCTGCACTGCCCGTTGAGGCGACCTGTGTAGAACCTCTGCATTCAAGCCCTCCCTGCGGCATTGGATCGAGACGCCTTCCGCAGACTACGCACCGAAGGCGCTGAGCCACCGAGCTAACGCTTACCTTGAGTGCGGTCACAGCGCTCTCGTCACTACCGAAGTAACTTTGAACGTTCCAGGATGGTGTGAAGGCAGTTGCTCCAATGCTTCTGCCAACCCCTTCGCTGGCGCCTTGACGGAGTCATGCTCAATGACAATCTTCCCCTCTTCGCCTTCGCCCTCGGTGTAGAAGGCAGTGACTCCACGCGTGCCTCCGAAGACTCGGCTCATCTCATCCACGCATTCGCTGCACCGGTACCCGCATTGCGGGATTACGGCGCTGCAGTCCACTTCAAAGACGGAGCGGACCGTGCCGCCGTGTGCCTCCGGACCCGCATGCTCAGGCATGTCCCTTTTCTCCCATTATCGAGGAGATTAGCTGTACAGCGGAACTGATCACCTCGGAGGCCATCTCGGGCACCGCTGGAGTCAGCCAGCCGCTTTCGGGACCATAGACCGCCGGGCCCCATTCCACTTCGTATCCGCCCGCGGCGTATTCCTCGGGAGTCGGCAGATACCCGATCCAGCCGTTCACGTGTCCACCGAAGAAGATGGGCTTCTCCGGCCAGTACGCGGCGACCGCCTGCCCAATCTCCGAAAATGGCTCCATGGGAATCCCGCCCAGGATTCCGCTGCTGATCCCGGCAACCTGGACTTCGAGCGGCAGGCTGCGTTCGATCTCCCCCTCCTCGCGCAAGCGACTGATCTCAGCCAGCCAGCTCTGAGTGGGCACATTCCGGCGTTCCTCTGCTTCGGCCGCCATTCGCTCTGCCTGTTCCTCGCCGGGAAGCGGCTGCAGTCGCAGAGGGATGGTCGTGGACGAGACCTTCAGCATTGTCAGCGGCGATGTCTCGATGGCGGTGCGCACCTTCAGCGCCTCCCCGCCAATGGTCTGGCCCATTCGTTGAAGCGCGTCTTCACTCCCACGCCAGCGGGGATTAACGTCGCCAGCCGAGCCCGTGGCGACGAGAATGGGGCAGTCCAGAGCGTTCTCCATAACACTGCGAACGGCGCCGGGCCAGTCAGCGGAGATCACATTGCTGTCCCCAGTCAGAACACTCGCATGTGCACCATACCATACGAGCACGGCAAGCGGCTTTCCGTCTTGATTATCTACTCGCAACACCCCGAGACGCTGATCGACGCTTCTCTCGGCGATCCTCATCTCGGCGCGGGCTTCTGTCTGCGGTCGCCGGTTCACAGATGCGTCAGCATGACCGATCCCCCAGCCGAGTTCTGCTGACTCAAGCCCCGCGAGGGCTTTCTTCGTGGCGTCGCAGACCGATTCCTCAAGTTTCGCGAGGTAGCCCTGCGTCACACGGGGACCTGAATGAGTATGGCTGAGGCAGACCATCACCCGTTCCCTGCCAATGCCTGACCTGGCAGCAACGGCATCACGCAGACGGTCCGCTTCCGATACGAGCAAGGCGGCATTGTCAATCGTGAGGAGCAGGAACGGCTCCGTGGCCTCAGCAAACAAGGCAAGAGCCGTTGCACAAAGACGGTCCAGAATTCCAGTCGAAGGCTGGTCGCGATGATAGGCCTCAAGCATGCCGCCCACAGGCGGCGTGATGTCGACGCGCCCAACTCCTGCAAGTGACTTCTTGTTCTCCGGAGTTACCTCTGCCAACGTTCCTCAGTCCTCCTGTAGCGCACTGCAAGCACTTTCACGTACCCGTCAAGAACATACTCATTATCTCCTCGCCCTCGCGTTCGAATCGGTCGGCGGCCTTCACCTCGGACTCAATCTGACCAATCAGGTGTGCCTGACTGGCGGCGTCTTCCGTCAGAAACAACAGGACGTGACCCACAGCGTAGTAGAGGTCGTGCGCGCACATCATCAACGGCAAGGCACGCAACTCCTCCTCACTCAGCCTGGCTTGCCCCTGGAATTGTCTGAGCAGAGAAGCGTTCTCCTGTGGCGTTGTATCCGTATGGAACCAATTGGCGGCCCTGGCGAAGTCGGCGATCCGGGGCTCAAAGGAGAAGCAGTCGAGATCCAACACTACCGCTCCATCTTCCGATATGCAGATGTTGCTCGCCCAGAAGTCGCCGTGCGTCACAGTGTGGGGGAGGTCATGGACACCGTTCTCCCGAAGGAGCCCATCGAACTCGCGTATGCGCGAGTCCACCTCGGGAAGGAGGTCCAGGAAGGCCTGCCGGTGCGGGCCTCCAGGAGCTTCCTGCCGGGCCCTTTCTATCACCTGTTGCTCTCTTGCGAACCGCGGCAGTTGGTCCAGTGGCACCACCCAGGCCCAGGATTTTCTCCGGCGGAACTCAGATGCCACTCGCTCGATGCCTTCCCATTCGGGACGAGAGCTGAGCCGCTCGGCACAGGCAATCCATTTGCCCTGCATTGCCGCAAGCACCCGCAAGTCGTCAATGCGATCTCTCTGGCCCGGCCGACCGTCACACCACGGAAAGAGCGCCCAGAACCCATCGGCTACTTCGACGAAGGCCGACCCGTCACTCGCGCAAACCGGAACGGAGACGTTCAAGCCGATCTCGCACATCAGCCGCGCAAGGCGGAACTGCTCCGTCAGCGCTTCGGCAGTGATGTAGGGATTGAACTGACGCAATGCGTACAGCCGCTCGCCAGCTTGAACCTGGAACGCCACATGCGTGGCTTCGAGTTGGCGAACGAGTGTGGCAGGTCCGCTTAGGGAGTAAGCCTCGAGCGCCTCACGTGCTCCGTCACTGCTCGTCATGGCTTCACCAAAGGGAGGAGCCGCAGCCCGTATCCTTCGCAGAGCATCTGGCCCACGCTCGTTTCAGTCGGCCCCATTCGCTCTTCCCCGATTGCCGTCCGTCCCGCGCACGCAGTCCGGAGCGTCTTGGGTTCGGCCTTGCTCGGCAGTCAACGTAGCGGCGCCTCAGGATTCCTGCTGCTCGTCACAAGAGCATAACCGAACGCCAATCTCGTACCGTGGCTGCTGTCCGGCATCGAAGAGAACGCGATGGACGGCGAATCCGTACGGGAGTTCGGCGTCCCGGTAGAAAGAAACGACGTCCTCCGCGTAGCGCTGCTGCTCCCGCAGGTTCGCCTGGCGCTTGCGCTCGTCAACCGCGGGGACGAGCCGCTGCTGCGAGTAACTCCAATCGCACATGAAGTGCAGCAGCAGGTGGCCCCACTCGCCGTCAGGCGCGGAGTCACGAAGGCGCCCGGGGATCTGGCCCGGCACGTAGAACTGGAACTTGAACCATCTGTCCGTGTTGGCGTCAGCCAGAAGAGACGCGTGCCCCTTAAGTGCCGCAAAGCGGGGTATCCAGATCCTCCGCTCCGCAGGATCATAGATGCCGACGTGGGTGTACGTGCCGTCGAACGCATCGGTTGCGTACTCGGGGAGGACACCGTCTAGCAGGTCCGCGCGCTGCAGTATCCACGGACGCAGTCCCCGCGCTGCAGCGCGCTGCACCCGTCGGTTGGAGTCAGAAAGCGCGGCGACCAGGAGCGGGATGACTCCCTCGTCCCGACAGACCTGAGCAATCCCCCCGCCGGCCTTCGCGCTGATTGAGTCCAGCGCCCGCAGCCGCACCGTCACACGTGCGTCAGCCAACTGCCGGCGCAATTGGCCCAGGAAGGGCTCTCTCATGCAAGGTCCTTTCGAAGTTGCGCGAGTATACGGCAATATGCGCTCGGCGGCAATTCTGGAAGGAGGTGATACAGCCATCAGGCACCGAGAACGGCCAGCAATGGACCGGCTTCGGTTCGCAGCCGTGAGCGCGGGGAAGCCGCCCTCTGGCATGCTGAATGGCCTATTGTGTCCAGGGTCCCCCGCGGCGCTGCAACCGCGCCTCGTTGATAAACGGAGGGCGGCCGATTAGGATAGCGCTCTCGAGTTCGAGGCCTGGATCAGTGTGCCTATCGCCAGCAGGGGACAGCATGACTGGAGGAGGTCCATCGGCGGGAGAGGTGAAGCGGTTGATGGAGCGAACGGAGAGCTATCTGACGGACGTGCTGCTCCCGTTCTGGGTCGAGCGGTCCCCCGACGCAGAGCGCGGAGGTTTCCTGACCTACTTCGATGAGTTTGGGCGACGGACGGGCGAGACCACGAAGACGTTTCTGATGCAGATTCGCATGCTCTTCACCATGGCGAGCGCCCACCGCGCGGGCTACGGCGGGGGCCGGTGCGGTGAGCTCGCCCGGGCCGGCGCCGACTTCATCCTCGAGCATTACTGGGACGAGGAACGGGGCGGCTGGTACTGGATCGCCGACCGGGAGGGCCGTCCGCTGGTGAAGGACAAGATCGGGTACGGCCAGTGCTTCGCCATCTATGCGTTCAGCGAGCACTTCCTGGCCACCGAAGACCAGCGAGGCCGCGAAGCCGCGCTGGCCAGTTACTCCGCGGTTATGGAGAACATGGCCGACAGCCGATATGGCGGCTTCCTGGAGATCATGGATGAGGACTGGCAGCCGGCCGGCCCGGGGCCCGCAGGAGGCGACCGCAAGTCGATGGACGTCCACATGCACATGATGGAGGCCCTCACGCGGCTCTACGAGATGACAGGTGCGGCAACGCACCGGCGTCGGCTACAGGAAGTGATAGACTTGATCACCGACCGCATGATCGAGCCCGAAACCGGTACCGGGTACATGCAGTTCGGCCTGGATTTCAGGCCCCTTCCAGCGATTGATTTCGACGTCGAATGGGGGCGCGACGCCGAGCCGGAGGATGGGGGAAGCCGGCCGCTGGACCATACCTCCCCCGGCCACAACGTGGAGTTCGCATGGCTCTTGCTCCACGCGATGGATACGTTGGGCAGGCCCCGGGAGGACTACGCAGAGACGATCAGAAAGATATGCGACCACTGCGTGGAATACGGGATCGATTGGGAGTGTGGCGGCGTCTACGCCGAAGCGCCGATGGACCGCCCCACACAACTGACGGAGAAACAGTTCTGGCAGCAGGCCGAGGTCCTGGTGGGCATGTTGGACGCTTACGCTCTGCTGGGCGAGCCGAGGTACTGGCAGGCGTTCCGGAACGTGTACGACTTCGTCTTCGACCGCTTTGTGGTTATGGAGGCGGGCGGCGAGTGGTACGAAAGGCTCGACCGGGAGGGCAACCCGATCGATCGGGCGCTTGGACACGCCTGGAAGATCTCCTATCACACCGTGCGGTCAATGGTCCAAACTACAAAGCGACTGCGCGCCCTTGCCGAACGGTGCTGAACCCGCGGAAGCGCCGCCGGAGGCCCAGCGATCTGCGCCGGCACCAGCGGCGCGCAAGGCAATCACTATAGCGAGGTGCACGGCAGAACCGCATCCCATGAAGACCAATCGCCTAAAAGAGATGCTGGCAGGGATCGAAGGGGTCGATGTGGCCGTCTGCGGCGACTTCGCCCTGGATGCCTACTGGATTCTGGATCCCGAGGGGTCAGAGGTCTCCGTCGAGACCGGGCTGCACGCCCAGGCTGTGCAGCAGCAGCGATACACCCTCGGGGGTGCCTCGAATGTGGTGGCCAACATGCTTGCCCTCCGGCCCCGGTCGGTGCTCACAATCGGGGTGGTGGGAGACGATGTCTTTGGACGGGAGCTGACCCGCCAGTTGAACGTGGCCGGAGCCGACACGAGCGGCCTCGTGGTGCAGGAAGAGGATTTCGACACGGTGACCTTTGCCAAGCGCTACCTGAATCGCGAGGAACAGGTCCGAATCGATTTCGGTGCCCACAATCGGCGCAGCTCCCGGACGAACCGCCAACTGCTGGAGCATCTCCGGGATGCCCTGGAGCACTGCGATGCCGTGGTGCTTAACCAGCAGGTGCCCGGCAGTCTGCACAGCGAGGAATTCATCCGGGAAGCGAATGCGCTTTTCGAGGCCCATGACCGGCAGGTCATAGTCGCTGACTCCAGGCACTACAGTCACCGCTTTGGTCGGGTTATCCGGAAAACCAACGAGGTGGAAGCCGTCCGGCTCACGGGCGCGGAGGCAGAGCCGGGGGGCGTTTTCCCGGTCGAGCAGGTGCAGCGCTGCGCACAGAACCTGTACAAGCAGTCCGGCAGGCCCGTGTGTGTCACCCGTGGGGAGCGCGGCATGCTCGTGGTGGACGCAGAAGAGGTTCATGTGGTGCCCGGCGTCCACCTGGTCAAGAGCCTCGATCCGGTGGGTGCGGGGGATACGGTAACGAGTGCCCTGGCCCTGAGCCTGGCGGCGGGCGTGAAAGCCCCGGAGGCCGCTGAGTTCGCCAACTATGCCGCAGCCGTAACTGTGCAGAAGTTGTTCCGAACCGGCACTGCCTCTCCCGAGGAGATCCTCCAGCTGGCGGCCGATCCCGATTTCATCTACCAGCCCGAACTCGCGGAGGACATTCGCCGCGCTCGCTACTGGGCAGACACGCACATCGAGCTCTGCTATCCGGCCGACCAGATACCGCGCGCGAAGGTGGAACATGCGGTGTTCGACTTCGACGGCACGGTCAGCGCCCTCCGAGAGGGATGGGAAGCCGTGATGGAGCAGGTAATGGTGCGGGCTATCCTGGGAGAGCAATACGAGAAGGCGGACGAAAACCTCTTCCGCCAGGTGCGGGAACGCGCTTGCGACTACATCGACAAGTCCACCGGCATCCAGACCATCCTGCAGATGGAGCACCTGGCCGAATTGGTGAGCGAATTCGGCGTTGTCCCCGAAGATCAGGTGAAGGACAAACACGCATACAAGCAGATCTACGACCAGGCACTGATGCAGATGATCGGCGTCAGGATTGAGGGAGTCCAACGCGGGGAGCTCGATGTTTCGGACGCCGCCATCAAGGGCGCCGTCGACCTGCTGCGATCGCTCGCGGACAGGGGGGTGCGGCTGTATCTGGCCAGCGGCACCGACCGGGAACACGTGGAAAGGGAGGCAAGGGTGCTGGGCGTGGCGCAGCTCTTCAGCGGCGGCATTTACGGAGCTGTCGGGGACGTGAGTCGCTACTCGAAGAAGAAGGTCATCAAAGAGATCATCCGGGACAACAACCTGGCCGGCCCCGAGCTGATGGTCTGCGGCGATGGGCCGGTCGAGCTGCGCGAATGCCGAAAGAACGGCGGTCTGGCCGTGGGGGTAGCCAGTGACGATGTGCGTCGCTACGGATTGAATCGGCAGAAACGCATCCGCCTGGTCAAGGCCGGAGCCCACTTGATCGTGCCCGACTTCTCCTGCCCGGGGGCTCTGCTCGGCTTCCTGTTTGAGCGAACCTGACACGACGCGGGCGCCGACATCGGGACGCGTTGACAGGGCGCGGGCGGCCTGCTACACTTCGGTCTGTCGTATGTGCCTGGGGGGCTGGGAACGTGTCATGCTTAGGGACCGCGGTTGCTGCCCACGAGTCGTCCTCCTATGGTCCACCGCGCGCATGATCGGCGCCTCTGTTTCTCCCAGGTGAGAGATTGGGCGGATCGGTCTTGTCGCCGGCCTTTCGCTGGAGGTGACCATGCAACGGCACTATTCGTCCCGAGGCCGTTTGACGCACTCTCTTGATCTGGAATGGCTCGAAAGGCGCGTCTTGCTGTCCAGCCCTTTTGGGCCAGAGCAGACTATCCCTGCACAGGCGGATGGGGTGGAATCGCTCCTGAGCGCGGAGCTGGGCGGGCTCCTGGACACAGGCCCTGTGACTGCGGAGCATGAGGCAGACACGGCTGTTGTGCTCGTGAACGCCGACAGCGATGGCTCGGGCCTTCCGGCAAGTGGCAGTCTTTCCGCCGCCATGGCGGAGGATTCCTACGGGGACGAGCTTCCGGACATCGTCGGGGGCTCCTCACGTGGGACCAGGAACGTCGTGGACGCCCTCTCCTACGGCTGGACAGCCACCTTGGGATCGAGTGGCGATGAAGCCGTGGCTGCCGTGGCCGTGGACGACAGTGGCAACGTCTACCTTGCGGGATGGTACGAGGGGACCGTGGACTTCGATCCCGGCGTGGGAACGGACGCGCGAGTGTCCAATGGCAGCCGCGACATCTTCGTGACGCGCCTGGGGGCCGACGGGAGCTACGGCTGGACCTGGACGGCGGGGGGAGATCTCGTTGACCAGGCACAGGACATCTGCGTCCGCGGCGGCTACGTCCACGTCACCGGCGTCTACCAGCAGACCGTCGATTTCGCCCCCGGTCCGGCCGCCGACGAGCACACGGCGGTGGGCTCCGACGACGTGTTCGTGACCAGGCTCGGCATCCTCAACACCTACGAGTGGACCCGCACCTGGGGCGGCAGCGAGAACGACGAGGGCCGCGGGGTGGCAGTCGACGGTTCGGGCAACGTTTACGTGGTGGGATCCTTCGGCGACCACGTGGACTTCGACCCCGGGCTGGGAAGCGAATTCGAGACGTCCGAAGGCCTCATTGACGCCTTTCTCAGCCGGTTCACGTCGGCCGGCGAGCACGAATGGACCTACACCGCAGGGAGCACTTTGTGGGACCTGGCGGAGGACGTCGTCGTGGACGCCGCGGACAACGTCGTCGTGGGCGGGATGTTCTTCTCGACGGTCGACTTCGACCCGGCCTGGGCCGGGGTGGACGAGCACACGTCCGCGGGGTTCTACGATAGCTATGTGAGCAAGTTCAACGCCGACGGCAGCTACGCCTGGACGCGCACGTTCGGCGGGCAGGATGATGATGAAGCACTGAACAGCCTGGCCCTGGACGATGCCGGCAACGTCTATCTCGCGGGCGAGTTCGCTACTACGCTCCATGCGGTCGATTTCGATCCCACGGCGGGCACTGACGAACGCATGGCCGTGGGCGCCCTCGACGGCTTCGTGATGCGGCTGGACGCCAACGGGGATTACGGCTGGACGAACACGATGGGCGGGACCTTGGCCCAGGCGCGGGTCCGCGGCGTTGTCGTCGGACCTGGCAACGAAGTGTGCCTGGTCGGCGAGTTCACCGGCACCGTGGATTTCGACCCGGGCGCCGGCACGGACGAGCTTGCGTCCGTCGGCCAGGATGACGTGTTCGTCAGTGAACTCAACGTTGCCGGAGCCTACGTCGGCACGGTTGCGGTCGGCTCGATTTCGGGCGACATCGGGTTGGCGATTACCATGGACGGCGCGGGGAATGCCATCTACGGCGGCTACTACCGCGCCGCGATGGACTTCGATCCTACGGCCGGCAGCGACCTCCACTACAACTACGGCGGCACCGACGGCTTCGTCACCAAGCTGTTCGGCTCGGCCGCCACGGGCACGATCTCCGGCCTGAAGTGGGAGGACCTGGACCACGACGGCGTCCAGGACGCGGGCGAGCCGCCCCTGAACGGATGGACCATCTTCCTCGACACGGACGCCGACAACGAGCTCGATGCGGGCGAAGTGGTGGCAGTCACCAACTTGGAGGGCCGGTACACGTTCACCGACCTCCCCGCCGGGAGCTATACCGTGGCGGAGGTGATCGAGGACGGCTGGGCACAGAGTCTGCCGGGCGGGCCGGACTACTCGTGGTCGGTTGATATCGAGCCGGGCGAGGACTCCGCGGACTGGGACTTCGGCAACTATCAGCGCTTCGATTTCGGCGATCTGCCTGATCCGCCTTACGCGACGGAGCTGCCGGACGCGGCGCGCCACCGCCTTGTGGACGGCGGGCCGTGGCTCGGCGCAGCGGTCGACGCGGAGCCGGACGGCCAGCCCACGGCTGGCGCCGACGGCGACGACATTGACGGCGTCAACGACGATGACGGCGTGACGTTCCTCACCGATCTCGTAATCGGCATGGACGCGCAAGTGCGGGTGAACGCCTCCGCCGCCGGCATCCTCAGCGCCTGGATCGATCTCGACAACGACGGCGTGCTCGAAGCATCGGAGAAGGTGATCGACGACGAGGCACTGGCCGCGGGCGACAACGATCTATCCCTTGCCGTGCCCGGCGGCCTGACGCCGGTCGACCCGGCCTACGCCCGTTTCCGTTTCAGCAGCGCCGGCGGGCTCGGCCCGGACGGCGAGGCGGCTGACGGGGAGGTGGAGGACTACGCTGTGCCGCTCATCAAGGCCGGTTCGGTGACGGGCATGAAGTTCCATGACCTCGACGCCGACGGAGTCTTCGACGCAGGCGAGCCGGTCCTGTCGGGCTGGACGATCTACGCCGACCTGAACGACAACGGATCGCTCGACGGCGCCGAGCCCTCCGACGTTACCAACGCAGCCGGCGAGTACCGCATCGACGCGCTCCCGGTGGGTAGCGTCGTCCTCCGCGAGGTGCCGCAGCCAGGCTGGTTCCTGTCGGCCCCCGGTGCAGGCTATCACGACGTGTCGATTGTGGCAGGAGCCGTGACGGGCGGCGCGGACTTCGGCAACTACCGGCAGGCGGCTATCGGGGATTTCGCCTGGCACGATCTCGACGGTGACGGGGAGCAGGACGCCGGCGAGGCGGGCCTCGACGGAGTCACGGTGAGTCTGCTCGACGGCAGCACCTTCGCCGTGCTCGACGTTACGACGACGGCCGGCGGCGGCTTCTATGAGTTCACGGTGGACCCGGGGGATTACGCCGTTGAGTTCGCGCCGCACGCGGCCGGCTGGTATTTCTCGCCGCAGGACGCCGCCGGCGATGCGGTGGACAGTGACCCCGATGTGGTGAACGGCGTGACGGCCGCCTTTTCGGTGGCCTCCGAAGACGACGCCAAGACCTGGGACGCCGGCCTCTGGAAGCCCGGCACGATCTCGGGAACGAAGTTCCAGGACGACGACGGGGACGGCCTTCAGGATCCCGGGGAGCCCGGGCTGGCGAATTGGACCATATACTCCGACACCGACGGCGACGGTGCCCTCGACCCCGGCGAGCCGAATGCCTTGACCGGCGCGACCGGAGGCTACACGCTGACCTCCCTGGCTCCCGGCACCCACACGATCCGCGAGGTAATGCAGCCGGACTACGGTCAGACCGCTCCGGCGGGCGGAGCGCACCTCGTGTCGCTCGGCAGCGGCGACGCGCTGAGCGGCTACGACTTCGCCAATCAGGCCCTCCGCGGTCTGATGGTGATCGACACGTACCTCTACGCGGACGGCGTGCGCATCACGTTCTATGACATCGATCCGTCCGATGGAGTGGACGACCCGTCCATCGCCTGGTTCCCGGCCGACTTCGTGCCAGGCGCGACGGACATCCTCATCATGCCCGGTCTCATCGGGGACAGGATCACGGAGCAGATCCTGTTCTTCGGCGACGGCACCGAGACCGGCGACACCGGGTGCACGGTGAGCAACAGCGTGAGGGTCACCAGGCTGGCCGACATGCGCGCGGTGCTCTCTCCCGGGATCGGGTTTTTCGCCACGGACGGCGATGTCGGTGTCGCCGAACTGGCGCGGCCAACGCAGGGCGCCGACATCAATGGCCTCTTCGATCCCGGCGGGTGGGGGCTGCGGGCCGACATCGACGGCGACGGCGAGTCCGACGACCTGACCGGCTTCTACTGCGGCGGCACCGCGACCCGTCTGTTCTGTTCGAGCGGCAAGACCGGGGACGCCGTCATTGACGGCGACATTGCACAGATTGTCTGCCACAAAGCCTTCGGCGACGATCTGCTCGTCGGCGGCGACCTGGGCAGCCTGCAGGTCTTCCACGAGGGTCTGCCCGCGCTGAACGGCCGGGTCATCGTCACGGGCGACAGCAACACGATTGCCGTCTTCGGCGAGACCACTGCGGACATCGACATCGCAGGTCGAGCGAACACGCTTCAGTTCTTCAACGACACCGCGGTGGCGTTCTCCGGCAATGTCGACGTGGGCGGTGCAGTCCTGACCTTCCTCGCGCGGGGAGACGTGAACGGGGACCTGACTGTCGCTGCGAACGTCACTGGCATGATGGTCGCCAGCGACCTGAACGGGGACGTTGACGTGGGTGGCCGGGCGAACGCCGTCGTCGTCCAGGGCGACCTGAACGGGAAAGTGCACGTGGGCGACCGGGCGGACCACGTTCTCGTGGAGGGCGACGTGAACGGCGACCTGACCATCGACGGGCACGCTGCTCTGGTCTTCGTCAGGGGGAATCTCAACGGTGACACGGCCATCGGCGACGGGACCGCTATGGTGTTCTGCAATCGCGTCGTGAGCGGCGCTCTGGGTATTGTCGGGGACGCCGGTCGAATCGTCGCAAGGGGCGGGATAACCGGGCCGGTCGACATCTCCGGCAACAGCACGTTCTTCCTGGCGCTGGGGCCGATCATCGACTCCGATGGGGACCCGCTGACCCCCGCGGTGCACATCAGCGGGGACGTGACCGCGTTCATGGTCAGCGGTGCGGGGATCCGCGGCGACGTCGTGCTTGGCGGCCGCTGCCGGGTGTTCTTCACCGGAGCGCTGGAGGGCAACCTCACCGTCCAGGACACGCTGGAGGGCTTCGTTGCCATGGGCGACGTGATAGGTTCGGTCCGGGTCGTTGCGGGTGACCTCCTGCGTTTCGGCGTCGTCGGGGGACGCCTGATCGGCGGCGATGGCGATCCCCTTACGCCCGTGGTGGACGTTCCCGGCAAGATGAACGGCTTCAGCATGACCGGCTATTCAGGGCCCGAGCCGAACATCATCGAGGGCGGCACCATCGTCGTCGGGGAACGGCTCGCAGCGCTCCTGGTTTCGGGCGGCGACGTCGACGCGGCACTGACGGCCGGCGCTATCCAGACCGCCGTCTTTGCCGAAGGCAGCGTGACGCAGCCCATCACGACGACGGGCGCGGCCGGCACAACGGGCAACCTGATGCTCCTGTTGGCGCTGCGCGGGTCCATCGCGGCCGACGTCAACGTCGCAGGCCTAGGCGGCGTCGTTGTCAGCAGAGGCGGGATCTCCGGCGACATGACCTTCGGCACGGGCCTCGGCAGCTTCGCCAGCATGGGGCCCGTCTCCGGCACGATCACTGTGGCGACCGGCGACCTGACAGGCTTCCGCGTGTTCCTCCTGGGAGGCGGGGTCGCCATGGACGGCGCCAGGATTGAAGCGCTGGACGGGAGCATCGGCTCCGGCCTCGTTCTGGGAGATACGCGCGACACGCACTTCGGTGCGCCCAGCGGTAGCATCGGCTTTGCCACATTCATCGGCGACGTAGCCGGATGCGAGTTGACCGCCGGCGCGGACATCTGGAGCGTCTCGGTCCAGGGGGATTACAGCAACTCCTCCATCGTCGGCCGGGAGCTGCGCAGCGTATCCGTTAGGGACAGCGTTTCCGGCACCCCGGCGGGCTCACACGTCATCCGGGCGCTGGACGGCACGTCCTCATTCGCGCTCGGGCATGGCGGCTTCTGGGACGTGATCAACGCGGGGCATAACCACGTGGACGTTGGCGGAGTAGAGTGCTACGTCGGCGTCTGATCCGAACGGCTGCCATAGGGCGCACGGCAGGGAGCATCGCGCTGCAGGTGCCTGGCTGGCGTTCGATCCTCGGGGCGGGCCTCGTGTCTTGGAGCCAGCTGACCTCTGCCAGCGCCTCCCCCCTGTGTCCGGGCTCCCCGGCCACACAGGGCCTCACCCCTGCCCGGGCTCCTTGGGGCCGAGGAACCTGACGAATAGCCGCAGCATGCCAACGTCGAAGTGCCCGGTCATCCGGCCCATGAGTTCCATGGCATCGAACGGGCTCCTTGCATTGGCGTACGGCCTCTCAGTTGTGAGCGCATCATATACGTCAATGATCTTCGCCAAACCGGCCACCTGGGGAATGGCAGCGCCGCGGATGCCGTCTGGGTACCCTGTCCCATCATAGCTCTCGTGGTGCGAGCGGATAATGGCGCGGGAAGTCGGGGACAGTCTGTGGTGGCGACGCACGATTTCAAGGCCGGCCATCGGGTGCTCCCTGACCAGCACCGATTCCTGTTCGGTCAGGCTTCCCCTCTTCCTCAGAATCTCTTCCGGTATCCGGCTCTTGCCGACGTCGTGCAGCAGACCTCCGAAACCGACTTCCTTCAACTGGGACATCCCGTCGATACCGAGGATCTCCCTCCCTGTGGCGATGAGAAAGAGGGACACGTTCACCGAGTGGGTGTAGGTGTAGTAGTCGTGGGCGGCCAGCGAAGCGATATCCCATAGTGAGTCCGGCTCCTTCATGATGGACAACACCATCGGCTCCACCATGGCATGGGCTCGCAGGATATTCCTGCCCGAACGCGGGTCCTCAAAGAGGTCCTCCATCACGCGGGAAGAGCTCTCGTAGACAAGGCGACACGTCTCCTCGGGAGGGAGCAAGTCGTCCCGGACGATCGCCGCCATGTTCTCCTCTACATACTGCCTGTAGGCATCCTCGTGGCTCCTGTGCAGGTGGAGCGCCGCTACGCCATGTTCCAGCAGTCTCTGGCGCGCTTCTTCGGTAAACGGGGTCTTGGCCGCGCGATAGAGAACGAAAGGAGCATCGTCCTCGGTTCTGATGTAGAGGTCGGCGGGCACGAGAGTGGCGGGCTGGATCACCGCCAGGTGAACCGTCAGGAAGTCGTCGCTTATCGCGCCCCCACCCATGGTGGCCCCCAGCCACAACACGGACTGGCGTCATTCCAGCCGCAGCAAAGTGTACTCCCACGCCACCTGTCATGCAAGGCGCAACCGGGGCCTACGCCGCCAGACGCATGACCAGCCAGACGCACAACGCCGTGCCACCTGTCCCGGCCCCCCTCTGCTTCAATGATCTATCTGTCACCCGGTGGAACAGGCTGGGCGCGCCACTCAGCCCACGTAAGCCGCCACGCCGCCAAGCGCGTCAGAAGGCGTCGGCCCCGAGGAAGGAGTTGCGCACCCCGAAAGACTCCTTCAGACGCCAAATCAGCAGGTAAGCTTGACAGCGTTCCGCTGCCCTGGTGATAATCGCAGATGGCCGGCCCCCGAACCGCCGGCAAAGCCAGCAATGCCCCGTCTCCGAGGGGAACGCATGGTAGTAAGGAGGACGCTCATCGCCGCCTTGGCTCTCAGCATCTTCAGTGCGGGACATCTCAACGCCGACGTCAGGCCCCATGCTCTGATCAGCGACAACATGGTCCTCCAGCGGGGAATCAGCACCCCTATCTGGGGGAGCGCCGAGCCGGGCGAGAAGGTCACTGTCGCCATCGCCGGCCAGATCGCGGAAGCCACCGCCGACGCGGCTGGCTCATGGATGGTCAGGCTCAGTCCCATGGAGCCCGGCGGCCCGTACGAGATGACCATCGCCGGCAGCAACACCGTCAAGGTGAATAATGTCATGGTCGGGGAGGTGTGGTTGTGTTCAGGGCAGTCGAACATGGCCATGGAGGTCCGCCAGGCCAAGGACGCCGACGAGGAGATCGCCGCGGCCGATTACCCGGACATCCGTCTGTTCGACGCGCCTCCTCGTATCCGGGACTTGCCCGCTCGGGACGTGGAAGCTCGATGGCGTGTGTGCAGTCCGAAGAGCGTGGCCCGGTTCTCGGCGGCCGGATACTTCTTCGGGCGCCGGCTCCATCGCGAATTCGACGTCCCGGTCGGCCTGATATGCGGGGCGCAGGGCTCTTCGCCGGCCGAGGCCTGGACGGAGATCGAGGCGCTCAAGGTGGGCATCGACGACCCCGTGGCCCGCTGGCAGGGGCAGGTTCAGGAAGAGGGCAAGGCCAAGGCCGACTACGAGGCGGAGCTTGCCGCATGGGAGCAGAGAGCCAAAGCAGAGGGCAAGGAGCCCCCGCACAAGCCTGTCAGGCCTTACTTCCTGGGGCGGGCCCGGGTGGCCCAACCGGCCGGACTGTGGAACGGCACCATCGCACCCCTTGTGCCCTACGGCATCCGGGGCGTCATCTGGTATCAGGGCGAGTCCAACGCCTCGCGCGGAAGGGAGCACCGCAAGCTGCTGCCGGCGATGATCCGCTCCTGGCGCAGGGAATGGGGCCAGGGCGAGTTCCCCTTCCTCATCGTCGCGATCGCCCCGTTCGGGCCCGTTCACGACCATCCGACCGACAGCGGCTGGGCAGAGGTCGTCGAGGCCCAGTGGATGACCGCTGAGAGCGTGCCGAATTGCGGACTCGCCGTCACAACGGATATCGGCGACGCCGAGTCGGCGCACCCGATGAATAAGCAAGAGGTCGCCAGACGCCTCGCACTGATCGCTCTGGCCAAGGTCTATGGCAGGGACCTCGTCTACGCGGGCCCCACGTACACCGCCATGGAGACCGAAGGCAGCCGAACACGCCTGCGCTTCAAACACGTCCATGGGGGGCTGGTGGCGGGAGGCGACGGGCCTCTCACGGGCTTTGCCGTCGCCGGGGAGGGGCGCAGCTTCGTCTGGGCCGAAGCCAGGATCGACGGTGACACGGTGGTCGTCTGGAACGAACAGGTTCCCAGGCCCGTCGCCGTGCGATATGCATGGGCGAGGAACCCGGTCTGCAACCTCTTCAATGCCGAAGGGTTGCCCGCCGTTCCGTTCCGTACCGACGACTGGGAGCAGAGCGGGCAGTACTGACGTACGCCGAGCTCCGGCGGCGTCTCGGGCTCTGCTTCCAGGTGGGCATGGATCATGGTCGTGTTGATGCTCTTGTGCCCCAGCCACTGGGAGACTTTGTGGATGCTGACCCCTTCATCACAAGGACAGATCGTGGCGCTCGTGGGTCGTTGCCTTCTCAGCGGCTTTCGAGTAGGATAGGCCGTTCAGAAGGTCGGCCAGACGTCACCACGTCTATGAAGGAATGCCATGCTGCTGATGCCTTCCGTAACCATGGGCTCGCCGTTACCAAAGCTTCCTGCGAGCCATTGTGTTACGATGACAGACCGGTGGCAAGCGCGTACGGCCGGAACAAAGCGACAACAGTAAGTTATTGACGGCATGGAAGTTACGCCACGCGGAGAGGTGGCTGAGCGGTCGAAAGCGACGGTTTGCTAAATCGTTGAGGGGCGAGAGCTCCTCCGAGGGTTCGAATCCCTCCCTCTCCGCCATTCTTTTCCTCGTCTTCCTAACGTATTTCCTTGACAAGGCTTGCGCGGTCGCGTATGATCTCGGATGACGATTGTGAAAGATTGTGTGAAAGATCTGGCACCCTATCGCACAGCCTATCATGGCAAACACGCGAGCAAGACGGGGGCACACGGGTCGGACTACGTCCGGCAGTGTCCGAGATGTCAAGGTCCAGCGCATCGGCCGTGTCACCGTCTACAAGCGCGGGAAGAGCTACTACCTCTACTACCGCGAGAAGGGGAAGTCGATCCGCCGTAAGGTGGACGGCAACCTCGCGACGGCCCGTGCGATGGCCAGCAGGACGTCAGCCGCCCTCGAAGAGAGCCGCCCTTCCCCGTTCACGTTCACACGTGTCACAGTAGCCACGCTCGTAGATGACTTCGTGGACTACTGCGAGTCTGTCAAGGGGCTGGCATACCGCACGGTGGACCGATACCGCTCGGCCCTGGCACACCTGAAGGAGTTCGCGGAGGAGGAAGTCCCCACGTCGCGAGCGGACGAGGTCACGCTTGGCACGGTTGAGGACTTCGTGAGGTGGCTTCGGAAGCAGCCCCGGACGCGGAATGGTGCGGACGCGGGCCTGCAGCGCCCCTACGCGGCCTCCGGCATCGCCTTCGTCCTGAGCACGTGCCGGACGGCCTTCAACTGGGCCGCCAAGAGGCGGCTTCTCCCTCCCTACTCCGACAACCCGTTCGCCGCCTTCCCTGTCGAGACAATCACGCAGCGGGAGGAACACAAAGGGGACATCCTGACAGCCGAGCAGCAGCAGGCGTTCTTCGAGGCCTGTGACGACTGGCAGAGGCCGGTCTTCCTGACGCTGGCGCTCTATGGATTGCGCGTCGGCGAACTGACCCACCTGCTCATCTCGGACCTGGACCAGGAGCGTGCGGTGCTCCGCGTACGCTCGAAGCCCGAGATGTTCTGGAACGTCAAGACAGGCAACGAACGGCTCCTGCCCCTGTTGCCTGAGCTGTCGCCCCTGTTCGAGGGGCTGGTGGCCGGCCGCAAGGCGGGCTTCCTCTTCCTGAACCGCGACTTCGCAGAGAGGCGGAAGCATCCATGCAAGAGCTTCGCATCACGCCGCGAGTTCCGCCTGCGCCTTCAGGAGGTCACTGACGAGGCCCGAGATGATGGGATCACCGGCGAGAAGGAACTCCTGAGGGCGATCCGCCCCTTCCTGCGCGCCATGGGTCAGATTCCCGAGAAACGCGTGCGTCAGGAGTTCATGAGGCTCACCAAGAGAATCGGCTGTCCCGAACTCACCCGCGTCCACTCCCTCCGGCACCTGTTCTCGACGAGGGCCCAAGAGAGCGGCATCAACCCGTTCGTGGTCCAGGGCATCCTTGGCCATTCCTCCCTGGACATGACAGGACGCTACACGCATCTGGGCCTCGAGGCCAGGCGCCGAGCCCTCGGGCAGATGCTGGAGGCGTCCAACCTGCCTCTTGGGGTACCTCGCAACCCCAAGTCGTAGTCGTTAGCATTCCGCGCACCCAATGTTGCCGACGCACTCTCCCCCCCGGGCGGTGCGGAGTTTCCCGAAAGAGCCATTTCCGGCCACATCACGTTGCCTCGCCCCTCGTGAGCGGGTTGTAGTCCACGGCGTTGTCGGCCAGCGTGTCCAGGTCGTGCAGGTATCTCTGTGTGGTTGTCAGGCTGGCGTGCCCGGCCATCTCCTTGACCTTCAGGATGCTGGCGCCATTCGCCAGGCTATGGGTGATCGCCGCATGCCTGAGGGCGTGAGGCCAGACCTTGCGGGTGATCCCGGCCTTCCGGGCGTAGTGCCGGACCCGGTACCGGACAGACCTGGTGCTGATCCGATTGGCCGTGACCCGACCGCCCCTGGTGGCCACGAAGAGAGGTCCTGTCGGACAGATGTGGATTTCGAGCCATCTGTCCAGGGCCTCAGCGACCGCACCGGCTATCTTGGAGATGCGGACCTTGGCGCCCTTCCCCCGGACCACGGCCACGCTATAGCCGTCGAGGCGGCTCAGGTCCTCCCTGTCGATATTGACAAGCTCCGACTCCCGGAGGCCATTGACGGCCAGGATCATCAGCATTGCTTTGTCACGGATGCCGATGGGCTTGCCGAGGTCTGGCTGGGCCAGGAGCGTGCGGAGTTCGGAGGGCGTCAGGATGCGATACGGCGAGAGGTGGACGGCCTTCGGGAGCTTCAGAACCTGGGCGGGGTTGCCCTCCCGGTAGCCGCCTTCCGCCAGGAACCGGAAGAGGGACCGGACGGTGCTCAGCTTGCGGCAGATGGTGGCAGGCTTCAGCCCCTGGAGGGTCCGCCGGTAGGCCATGAGGTCGCGACCGGTCACCTCGTCCAGTGGCCGGCCGAGGAACCCCACCAGCTTCGCGATCTCTCGCCGGTAGACGGCGGCAGTGGAGGGGCTGGCCTGGTTCAGGAGGAAATCCTCCGCTTCCGGCGGCAACGGGCGTTGGCGCGCGTCTCCCATGTCCAAACCTCCGTGCAGAGCGGCGATTCGAGCCTATACATAAATATAGCATACAAGCGGCCCTTTGTCAAGAAAAAAAGTTGCGCCTTTTTGGCGTAAGGGATTGCTAGAAGGGACCTTGCGACTCGTCGGCCGCTGCCATGGGACGAGCGCCATGGAAGCTGTGCGGGGCGGGGTCTCGTCGCCTACGGCAGACGGGCCAGGTGGGGATCGGGCGAACGGAGTGGACGTCTGGATCTGCGGAGGGCCCGGGCGGTCGTGGCGCCCTGCGGCAGGAATACCTCAAGGCTCAAGCTCGCGGAACAGCCGATCTGCCTCCTCTGTATACTCGGCTGCCTTCGGCATGATGATCTGCATCAAGTCGTCATAGAAGCCCGCCGTCGCGTCGCGAGCGGGTCCAGCTGCCTCGACCTTCTTCTGCCACTTCCCGGCGATGTTGTCATACAAGGCGGCGGCCATCCACACGTTGAGCGCGATTCTCCGTGCCTGCGGAGACAGCTCCGGGTTCCCTTCCGGCGCTTGCCACATGTCGTATCTGATGTCCGATATCTCGCCTAGGGTCAGATGGGCCTCCCAGGCCTCCACCTTGTCGCCCGATTCCCGCTTCTGCTGAAGCTTGGGCGGAACCTGCCCTCCCTCGCCGCTCTTGTCAAACTCGGCGAGAGCGTAGGCCAGCTCTCGGTAGAGCGGCATGAAGTCGCGGTAACTGATGCCCACCTCGAAGCCGATCTTGACCCTATTGAGCACCTCGATGATGTCACGGGTTCTGGGGAGGTCTGACTGTCGCAGCGGCACGTCCAAGGGCTTGACCCCGCCCGTGGGCCGAAACGCCACACCGACGGCGATGGCGATGGCCAGCAGCAAGCCCGCTCCCGCGATTAAGAACACGTGCTTCCGACGCCTCCGTGGCCCCTGCTGCCTTGACCCGTCGTCTGCCATTTGCTGCCCCTCCCTGTGAATCCTCGGCCCTCATCGGCTCTGACCGCTTCTCTCGGTGCCCAGCCCGAAAGAAAGCGGGAACGCCAACACCAAGGTGCATTCCCGCTCGGAGGGCCTACCACAGCCCAGAGACCAGGAAGCAGCACTTGGGCGGCGCTCCCCCGATGCAGGAGCACCATCCCGAGGCTGCGTCCGGTCTCTGTCCTGATGTGGTAGTCTACCGAGCGGACGCGAAAGCCAGAGATGGTACAGTTGTCTACGGCGTCATCTTGTTCGCGATTCGGACTCCTTCCTGAAGAACGAGAAGTCCGTACGTCCTCGGGGGTATGCCGCTGTCACCCAAGGACCCAAGCAGTGTACGCACATGCCGTGCCGGTGGCAAGGGAACACGTTCCCCCCATTCGCAGGCAGCCCGTCTCTGCATGCGGAGGTCTCACGACAGCGGGCTTGCAAACGGCGTGGCTTGTACGTAGACTCTGCAGTGGCCGGGGCATATGACTGCCCATCGTTGCTGTTCCACCCCGGCCGCTGGGGCTTGGGAGACACCGACTGACCTGAGAACGAGGGCTTGACCGCATGCCAGTTGACCCCGAAGTCGTGGCGGCCGACCAGGCTGCATCCGTCGCAGGTCAGCTATCGCAGGCCGCTGGGGAGGGTGGCACCGAAGCTGACTTCCGCCGGAAGGTGGCGCAGATACTAGAAGCAGCAGGCGAGGCGGTCGACCTCACTATCATCCCGAAGGATGAGTACTCAGTCGCGCGGGGCTTTGTTGACTCGCTCTACAACCGTCTTGTCCTGGAGTATAAGCGGCCTGGCGTGCTGACAACGACGTTAAGGTCACGAGCCAACCAGGACGCCATCCAGCAGGTCAAGGAGTACATCGAGGACGTCGCCAAGCGGGAACGCAGAGAGGCAAAGCGCCTTGCTGGCGTGGTCACGGACGGGTTTCATTTCATCTTCGTTCGGCGTGTGGGTGAAGGCTGGGCAGATCCAGAGCTGGTTCCAGTCAATAGGGCCACCACAGAACGCTTCCTGCGGCTTCTCTATGCGCTTTCGTCGGGAGCGGCCCTCATCCCCGAGAATCTGATCGAGGACTTCGGGCCTCGACAGCTGAGGGCTCAGCGGGCCGCCCGGGCGCTGCACAGGGCACTGTTGGACTCGGACGACCCCTTGGTGGACAAGCTGTTCGAACAGTGGCGTCTGTTTTTCAGCGAAGCCACTGACTACAAAGAGTGGGCGGACCGTATAGAGAGCAAGAAGGAGTTCCGAGGCTTCGTCAAGGGGATGGGCATTGATCCAAAGGAGGCCGACGCACCGGAGGTCTTCTTCGCTCTTCACACCTACTACGCTCTGCTCATCAAGCTTATTGCATACCTGGCAGCAGGTCGCTTCGCTGGCGGGAACGCAACACCACTGTCTGAGCTTGCCTCGAAAGAGGGCGGGGAGCTTCGGGGTGCCTTCGAAGACCTGGAGCGCGGAGGGATCTTCCGAGAGTATGGCATCCGGAACTTCCTGGAGGGAGACTTCTTTGGCTGGTACCTCGCTGCCTGGGACGGTCGCATCGAGAGCGCACTAAGCGGACTTGCGCAACGCTTGTCAGAGTATGACCCCGGCACTCTTGAGCTTGCCCCCGAGAATGCGCGGGACCTTCTCAAGAAGCTGTACCATTACCTGCTGCCCCGCGAGATACGCCACGACCTCGGCGAGTACTACACGCCCGACTGGCTGGCTGAGCGGCTTATTCGGCAGACCTTGGGGTCGGACCTAGGGGATCCGACGAAGCGGGTCTTGGACCCCGCGTGTGGCTCAGGAACCTTCCTCGTGCTTCTCATCAACCACGTCCGACGTGAGGCCCGTCGCAGGAAAATGGGACCGGCAGAGACACTGGATGCGATTCGCAAGAACATCATTGGCTTCGACCTTAACCCGCTGGCGGTCATTGCTGCACGGACCAACTACTTACTTGCATTGGGTGACCTTTTGGGAGAAAGCGAACGGCTGGGGCCAGAAGGCATCGACATCCCCGTATACCAGTGTGATTCAGTCCTGACTCCGAGTCTGGGCAAAGGGCTGTTTGAGGGTGGCTTATACAAGCTGCGCACATCCGTCGGCGTCTTCGAGGTCCCAGAGACCTTCGCCACGAAAGAGCGGATGGAGGTACTAGCGAACCTCATGGATGAGTCTGTGGAGGCAGACGTGTCTGAACAAGCCTTCATGAAGCGCTTGTCGCAGGCGGTGGACCTCTACGAGAGCGAGTTCGATGGGGCCAGGGCTCGTCTCTCAGAACTCTACGGGAGGCTGGCGGAACTGCACCGAGAGGGCCTAGACGGCGTCTGGGCCCGGATAATCAAGAACGCCTTCGCGCCCCTCTTCATCGAGCGCTGCGACTATGTAGTAGGCAATCCGCCCTGGGTCAACTGGGAGAGCCTGCCGGAGGACTACAGGCGGTCCACAATGCCGTTGTGGAAGCACTACGGCTTGTTTCCTGAACGCGACAAGGCCATGGAAACGATCCTGGGCGGAGCCAAGTACGACTTCTCGATGCTGATGACGTATGTGGCGATGGACAGGTACCTGCGTCCAGGCGGGAAGCTCGGCTTCGTTCTCTCGCAGAGCTTGTTCAAGACATCTGGAGCGGGGCAGGGATTCCGATGTTTCTGCCTGCCCAACGGCCAGGCCTTCTGCCCGGTCGTGGTTGAGGATATGGTGCAACTCAAGCCCTTCGAGGGGGCGAGTAACCGGACGGCCGTGGCAGTCTTCACAAAGGGCCGAGCTGTGCGGTACCCGGTGTCGTATCAGCACTGGAAGAAGAGGCACACGGGCAGAGGCAGCAGCATTGGCTTCGACACGCCCTACGAGGATGTCACCAAGGACAAGATCACCTATCACAGGTGGTTCGCGCAACCGGTGGATCAGGGCGACCGAAGGTCTGCGTGGCTCACGGCGAGGCGGGGCGCCTTAAGTGCTACCCAGAAGGTGCTGGGCCGATCCGACTACTCGGCGCGGGCTGGCTCGTACACCGGGGGGGCTAACGCGGTCTACTGGATGGACATCCTGGCCGAGAGACCTAGGGGCCTGACGGTCGTCTCAAACATCACCGCCGGTGCGAGGAAGAAGGTCCCGCAACTCCAGACGGCGGTGGAGTCCGAACTCCTGTATCCCTTGCTGCGAGGCCGCGACGTCAGACGGTGGGCCTGCAGTCCGACCGCCCATGTCCTCATCGTTCAGGATGCTGCGAGCCGGTGTGGCATCGCAGTAGAGACCATGGAGCGGACATACCCCAAGGCGCACGCCTACCTAGCCAGATTCGAGGATATGCTCAGACGGAGAGCTGCGTTCAAGAGGTATTTCAAGGACGACGCTCCGTACTGGTCGATGTTCGACATTGGGGAGTACACCTTTGCCGACTACAAGGTCGTCTGGCCCTGGATCTCCTCACGTGTCCGTGCAGCGGTAGCTGTCCGATCGGCAGGCAAGGTAATCGTCCCTGAGCACAACACCAGCTTCGTGTCATTCGACTCAGAGGAGGAGGCCCACTACTTCTGCGCGGCGTTCAACTCCTGTCCGTGCGAAGGCGCAATCATGTTCTCGTATTGCGGAGGCGGAGGAGGACTTGCGTCGCCATCTGTGCTCGAGCGAGTCCGGGTCCCCGCATTCTGCAGAACCAACCCAGTGCACGTGAGCATGGCCCGGCTCTCCCGGGACACCCACGGGGCTGCGACCATAGGCGACGAGCAGGCCGTGTTGGGCTTGGAAGAGCAGGTAGACGCGCAGGCGGCGAAGCTGTGGTCGATCTCGGCCAACGAGATGTCCGAGATAAGGCGCTCAATCGAGGAGCTGTGACATGCGGCCCGAGCCGTCCGCAGACTGGCAAGGGAGGAACGGCTGGACTGAGCTGCTCAGGCCGCCAGAGAGTACGGAAAGCACCCGGTATGGCTAACCCATTCGAGGCGCTGCAGCCGGCACTCCAGCTCATCCGGGACGAGGCGAAGATCCTGCCTGCGACTGGGCAGGCCATGGAGGACTTGACACGTCCTGACCATGCCGAGGTCATCGACCGTTTGCGGATGGGAGATGATACCTTCATGGAGGTCCTGCTGGAAGCACCGAACCGAGAGCCCTATGTCGAACTCCAGCAGCTTTACCGGGGAGACAAGCATGTCTTCCGCTACTTCCTGGATGGCTCCGCCCGGACCTTCTTCCTGGGTGACGTCGTGGAAGGCCCTCGGCGCAGCCCCGTTCATGTCGCTCAGATCGGTGCGGCTGCGGTTTTCCGGAAGGACGACGGGCAAGTGAACGTTGCGGAGTCGGTGCACCGCATCGTGCTCATGATGGATGCGAAAGCCGTCTCGTTTGCCGATCAGGTCCAGGAACTCATCGGGAGGGCCGGCTCGCGCTTCGTGTTCCATGACACCATGGAGAGCGACGGCGAGACTGAGCGGACCGCCGGCAGAGAGCCCCGGTCACGTGCGCCCCACAAGGCACACCACCTGATGGCGCAGCTCGAGGAGGAGCTGGGTAGGACGCTCCCACGCCAGGAAGGTCAGTGGCTGGTCCTCGACGGAAGCCTCGGTAAGGACCTCTACAGATGGACTGACGTTCGGGAGTACTTCGGCCTTACGAAGTCCTTCAGCCGTGAACCCATCTTCAAGTTGCCCGGCGCACGCGGGGGCAAGGTCGCCAACCTCTATGAACTCCTTGCAGGTCTGCCCTTCTCCGCCAGGACGTGCGCGTTCTCGGCTCGGGCCGGCAAGGTCGTAGTGTGGTACGTGCGCCTGCGGGAGCAGAAGCACCTGGAGTATCCCCTGATGGGCGTGGTCAAGGTTGAGCTGCCCAACCTCGGCGGGGAAGCCGTGCCGTCGGAGCTTATCGATGAGATATCCAGTGCCTTGATTGCCGAGCGACAGGTGACGCCGCATGGTCGGGACATGCGCTGGCATGCGCACATCTACCCGGTCTATCTAGCCGAGCAGGCCGTCAAGAACGGCTTCGTGTCGACGGAGGTCCTGAAGGCCGGCCTGAAGTGGCCAACGACTGAGAGCGGCGCGGTGATCTCTTAGTGAAGGCAATGCGATGAGTGAGGAAGCAGTCCCTGGAAGCCCACCGTCGTCGGATCGTCCCATCATTGGCAAGGCCTCTGCAACGGAGCGAGATCCGAACTCCTCAGAGGGGTTCTCGTTCTGGCTGGCGCCCGAGGGGATCGTCAACCCGTTCGACATTGTTGAGGCTCAGCAGATGGAGGGCACACGGACGTTCGGCCTCGTTACTAACGTCGAGCAGATCACGGATGCCCCATCTCATCTGTCGAACTTCATCTCCAGCGACTTCGGGAAGACCGACCCTGAACTCCAGACGCCCCGCCAGAGCGCCAACGTCGGCGAAGTGAGCGTGATGGCCAACTACGATCCCTCGGAGCCGAAGCGCTATCCCATGGGCATCTACATGCCCGTGCAGAGCGACTCGCCGGTGCGCTTCGCTGACGAGCCAGGTGTCCATGTTGCTCTCGGCATCGACAAGATGTTCGAGTACGAGAAGGAGTACGACGAGAAGATCACGATCCCGGCTGGCATGATCCAGATGTCCAGCGGCGAGAAGGTTCGCGTGTATCTGGATCGGCGCTACGTGCTGGGGCCGGAGGGGGCGCACGTCAACATATCGGGCATCTCCGGGTTGGCGACCAAAACGTCCTACGGGATGTTCCTCATCCAGTCGATCCTGCAGACCGTTGGGGAGAGGGACATCGCGGTCATCCTGCTCAACGTGAAGCAGAACGACCTGCTAGTGATCGACAAGCCTAGGAAGGACATGAAGCCAGAGGAACACGGTCTCTGGGACTCTCTTGGGCTGGAGCCGCGTCCCTTCCAGAACGTGCGGTACCTGTTGCCCTTCGCCAAGGACACACAGAGCACGGGGATGCCGAACTGCTTCGGCGAGCCACCGGACGGATCCATGTCCTACTCTTACTCCCTGGAGGATGTGATCGGCGACCGGTCGCATCCTGGGCCGGGACTGGGCCTCCTTATCCGGGTCCCCGATCCCTGGGATACGCTGGGGGCGCTCATTGGTGAAGTGCAGCAGGGCATCCTGGGCAATGAGCCGAAGTGGCGAGGAGTGCGGACGTGGGAGGACCTGCTCAGCAAACCGCCCCTGATGAAAGAGGGAATCCCGCAGAAGTACGGACAGGTACAGGCCTCATCGGTCGGTCGGTTCATACGGGTATTGCGGCGTGTGGTCCGGAATCGCCAGTCTGGCCTCTTCGTGCAGCAACGTGCTCCGCGATACGCCGCGAACCTAGGTGAGGATATCCGGAAGATTCAGGGCGGCCAGACAACGGTGGTCGACATAGCCAAGCTGACCGACGAAGAGCGGGCGCTTGTCTTCGGTCACATCATCCAAGAGGTCTACCGGATGTATGCCGAAGCCAGCATGGATGAGCGTGGCGACCTGCCCAAACGTGTGATCGTCTTCGTTGACGAGCTGAACAAGTACGCGCCCTCAAGCCGAGGAGAAGGGGCGTCGTCCATCCTGGAGTACGTGCTGGACATCGCGGCTCGCGGCAGGTCACTCGGTGTCGTCCTCATCTCTGCCCAGCAGTTCATGAGCGAAGTCCACACGCAGGTTGTCGGCAATTGCGCTACGAAGGTCATTGGCAGGAGTGACTCTTCAGAGCTATCCAATGCCGCGTATAGGTTCGTCTCGCAGGATGTGAAGCCGCATCTGACTCGCCTCGAGCAGGGCGAACTGTTGCTGTGTCACCCCATCTACAGGCAGCCCGTCAGGATCGAATTCCCGCGTCCTGCTTACCAGTCGATCGGGCACGAGAGGATGGGATGAGTGTGGGCAGGCGCAAGCACTACAGGGTTGAGAAGAGGCCGGCATGGCGGCGGTGGGTCACCCCAGAGCTGCTCCGGTCAAGAGCTATTCATCGCTGGTATGTGTTCCCACACAGCTTTGCAGCCGAGCTTGTCCACGCCCTGTTAGACCAGTGGCAACTAGGCCCCGACGACCGGATCGTGGACCCGTTCGTCGGCGCGGGGACCACGGTGCTGGCCGCAAAGGAGAAGGGCATCCCCGCTACCGGATACGACTTGTCTCCCCATGCGGTCATGACTGCGCGTGTGAAGGTCGCGAACTACGCGCTCTGCCGTCTGCAACGGGCTTCTCGTGCTCTGGCGGCAGCCCTGGACACCACTGAGTGGAATGGCCCAACCGGCAGCTACTCAGACCTTGTGCGGCGGGCGCTCCCTGGCAAGCTGCTCAGTGCGTTTGAGGCGACGGCTCACGCCATAGAGAGCATTCCATACTCTCGACAGGAGCGGGACTTCCTGCACACTGCCCTCCTGTCTGCACTCCCCGAGTTTAGTCGGGCCCGCGCTACTGGCGGATGGCTCAAGTGGATGCGCGGTGGTATGTCAGCACAGCGCTTGCCGCGCGTGCTGAGGGATCGTATTGAGGCGATGCTGACGGACCTCGCCCGTGCCGGACTGCCGCGGCGGTCGTTGTGGCACGTCAGGCAATCGGATGCCCGGCGATTGCCCGATGCAGATGGAACTTACTCGGCAGTCATCACGTCGCCCCCCTACCCTAACCGGCATGACTACACCAGGGTTTTTGGCGTTGAGCTAATGCTTACGTTTCTCGACTGGGAGGGCGCACGTAGGCTACGCCGCCAGAGCTTTCACTCGCACCCCGAAGCCAAGCCTGACCGCCCTGCTGCCGACGGCTATGAGCAACCAGTAATGCTCGGCCGTGCCCTGGCGAAGATCACGAAGAGGGCCAAAGACCCTCGCGTCCCACGGATGCTCGAAGGTTACTTCCTGGACGCGTACCTATGTCTCGGCGAAATGGCTCGCGTGTGTAGACCCCACGCCCATGTTGCCCTTGTCGTCGGCAACGCCCAGTACTGCGGGGTGTCAGTCCTCGTGGACAGAATCACCGCCGAGATCGCCGAGCAGGTGGGTCTGCGTTGCGACAGAATAGTCGCCGTGCGCTACCGTGGGAACAGTGCCCAGCAGATGGGCACGTACGGCCGCAGACCGTCGCGCGAGAGCGTCGTTCTGTTCCGCAGGACATGACAGGCGCAGGTGGGTCACTGACCGTGCCTGTATGCGAGACCAGCCGCTAAGTCCGCGAGGGGAAACTGCGAAGCGTCTGGGCAGACCGTGGCTAACACGTTCGGGCTACCCACGGAGGGCAGCTAGATGCACATCTCCAGGATCCAGATCCAGAACTTCCGGAACTTCGCCGAACTCGATGTCAATCTCGGCACGAACGCAGTCATCGTCGGCGAGAACAGAATAGGCAAGTCCAATCTTCTGCATGCGTTGCGTCTGATCCTTGATCCTTCCTTGCCCGACTCTGCCCGCAACCTGCGCAGGGAGGATTTCTGGGACGGTCTCGGAGGGGACCTAGGCGAAGATGATCGCATTGCCATCTCAATCGACCTGAGCGACTTCGAAGAGGACTGCAACCAGTTGGCGGTGCTCGCCGAACATCTCATCCAGTCGGACCCGATGGTCGCTCGGCTGACATACGTGTGGCAGCCCCTGCCAGGCCTGGATGGCCGGCCAAAACGGGACGCCGACTACGAGTTCATTGTCTACGGGGGTGGGAGGCCTGAGAACAGAGTTAGCTATGAGTTGCGCCGGCGCATCCCCATGGAGCTGATGCCAGCCTTGCGAGACTGCGTAGGCGACCTGGCCCGCTGGACCCATTCCCCGCTGCGCCCACTGCTTGACAGAGCTGCAAGTGAGATTGGCAACGACGAGCTAGCCAGACTGGCAACGCACATAGACGACGCGACCAAGAAGCTGGCAGGTGTAGATCAGCTGGACTCGGTCGCCGAGGCCATCAGCGAGGAACTGATAGAGATGGTCGGCTGTAACCAGGCACTCGAGACTGCACTCGGCTTTTCCTCAACCGATCCTGATAGGTTGGTCCGAGCTCTCCGCATCTTCGTTGACGGAGGCAAACGCGGCGTATCCGATGCTAGCCTCGGCTCTGCCAACCTCCTGTACTTCGCACTTGCGACACTAGAGTACGAGCGACTCGTAGGGGACGGGAGCCGCGATCATACGTTCATGGCGATCGAGGAGCCGGAGGCCCACCTGCATCCGACCTTGCAGCGACTCATATTCCGCAACTACCTGCTGCCCAGGGGCAAAGCTGCGGACGGCACACCGAAGTCGCGCACAGTCCTCGTGACAACGCATTCGCCGCATATAGCTAGCGTTACGCCCCTAGAGGACTTGGTGGTCCTGCGTCTGGACGAAGATGGCAAAGCAACGGAAGGCATGTCGACGACGGGACTCGATCTGTCGGAGGAGGATGTGGCCGATCTGGAACGCTACATGGATGTGAATCGAGGCGAGATTTTGTTCGCCCGAGGGGTGATCCTCGTGGAGGGAGATGCAGAACGCTTCTTGGTGCCCGTGTTGGCGAGCAACCTGAACTACGATCTTGACGAGCTTGGCATCTCCGTCTGTTCGATCTCAGGGACCAACTTCTACCCTTACCTGATTCTGCTGGGCCCCGCCGGCCTGGATCTACCCGTGGCGGCGCTCACGGACTATGATCCCGCAGAGCCCAGCAGCGGTGGCGTTTCCAGGAGGCCTCTAGGTCCGAACAGGGTCTTGAACGAGATGATGGCCGCCCTTGTCGACGACTCGACCTGGGAGGCCAAAGACGAAGATGACCTGCTAGAGATGGCGCCAGCCTATGGTGTGTTTATGAACACAGACACCTTCGAAGTGGAGCTGTTCAGGGCGGGCCTCGAGGCCGAGTTCGCCAGGGCCATGACAGCGGTGGGCAAGAGCACTCGCATGAAGGAGCGGATGAGAGAATGGGCCAATGCCCCCGCCTCGCTTGGCCGAAAGGCTTTCCTTCGCGATATCGAGGCCGTCGGAAAGGGACGGTTTGCACAGCGCCTTGCGGGGATCCTTGCTGAGTCACAAACGGCTGGCTGTCCGGATTACATCGCAGAGAGCGTGAAGTATGTCGCCAACAGGTGCAAGCGGGGCTAGGCCGACGTACATGCTAGCCGCTGAGCAACTCAAGCGGAACGACGGTCAGTGGCAGGCCTATGAAGCGAGTGGGAACTGCGTTATCCTTGCGGGGCCGGGTAGCGGTAAGACGAAGACGCTGACAATCAAGCTGGCGCGTATCCTTGCGGAAGACGTCCGGCCGCCGCGCGCGGCGGCCTGCATTACCTTCAACAACCAATGTGTTCGGGAACTCAAGAGGCGGCTCCGCGAACTGGGCGTCGAAGACGGCAGACGCGCGTCCATTTGCACCGTACACTCATTCTGTCTGCGTCACGTTGTCCTGCCCTATGCTCACCTCACGCCGCTTGCCAAGAAACAACCTATCACCGTGGCCTCGACAGAGGAGGCCCGTCAGCTTCAGCAGCTTGCGCTTGATAGGACCCTTGGGAGCGAACGGTGGGGCCCACGGTTTGACCGATATCGCCGGCGGTACCTAGACCGGGAAACACCTCAATGGCATTCGGCAGACGAGGATGCCGCACGCGCGATAGAGCAGTACGAAGCCCTACTTGACCAGCGCGGACTGATCGATTTCGATGGGATGATCCTGATTGGCCTTTACCTCGTAAGCCAGAACCAGTGGGTACGGGAATGCCTGGCGGCTCGATTTCCCGTGCTCGTCGTCGATGAGTACCAGGATCTTGGCTGTGCGCTTGACCGCATCGTCCAGTGCCTGTGCTTCGAAGCAGGCATACGCCTTCTGGCCGTTGGTGACCCGGACCAGTCCATCTATGGCTTCACAGGTGCAGAGCCAACACTACTGAGAGCGTTGGCTCAGAGGGGTGACGTCGAGACAGTCCGTTTGGAGCTCAACTACCGGTGCGGCTCTTCAATAATACAGGCCTCGTCTGCGGTAGTGAGACCGTCTGGAGGTGCAGAGGCCGCAGAACACAGGTTCAGGGCCAACCGGGACGAGCCTGGGTTGGTCTTCTTCCACGAGCTACCGGGCGGTGTCGAGGAGCAGGCTGATTTCGTGTGCGAGACGCTCATACCACAATCCCTCGGGCGACGGAGGGGCCGCCAGCTTGGGGATGTTGCAGTCCTGTACCTGGACAGGAACGACGGTGACGTCATCGCCCGGGCAGTGCAGAAAAAGGGCTGGGACTTTGTTCGGGTCGACGGAAACAACCCGTACCAACCCTCCCCGGTCACCTACTGGTTGGAGGACTGTGCTGCGTGGTGTGCGGGGTCATGGCAGACTGGATCAATAGGCCTGTCGGGTCTTGTTCGCCGCTGGTTGGCTTTCAACGAGAGCATGTGCACTGACACCGAGAGGCGTGCCGCGCAGACCCGGCTGGTCCGGTTCCTGTACGACCATCGCACTCCGGACATGCTTTTGTGCGAGTGGGTTGGCGGCTTCCTGTCGGACGTCGGTCTCGAGCAGACGCTCGAACGCGAACCGCGTCTTAGGGACGACAGGCAGAAGGTCGAAAGGCTGGTCAGAGCTGCGTCCCCAGGGGGACCCTTGGAGAATGCAACGGTCACGTTCTTTGGGGGACAGGGCGGATCGCCGGAGCATCTGAGTCTGACAACGCTTCATTCAGCCAAGGGGCTTGAGTACGACGTGGTGGTGATGCTGGCCATGGAGGACGGCCGAATCCCGTTCTACAACGACTCGGAGCCCAGGGTACGGGAGAAGAGGAGACTGTTCTACGTAGGGCTGACACGAGCTCGCGATGAAGTCCACCTTGTCTACTCGGGCTGGTACCGGAACCGGTACGGGAGAGCGTTTAGGAACGGCAGGTCCAGGTTTGTGGATGAGGTCGAGGCGGCCGTAGCCGCTCACTGAACTCCAGGAAATCCGGGAGATGGCATGCATCTCAGACGAGTCACCAGCAGACGGGTGAGTTAGCAGGGCATGCTGGCTCTTCGTGAGAGGTGTATGGAGAGAACACCCGCTCCTTTCCCAAAACAGCCGTTTCCGGCAGCTTGCGCTGATCCGCAACGTGGCCAGGAAGCCGGTCCCCCAGCGGCGGGCGGGGCGTCATGGCCGGTGACGTCCCTTACAGGCGCCCGCGCTCAGCCACTTGTCAATCCTCTCCTGGTGAAACCGCACCACGCGTCCCCGGCGAGCGAAGGGGATATAGCGCTGGCTGACCCAGTTACGGACGGTGCCGGGGCTGACGGACAGGTAGACGGCCACCGCCTGGGTGGTCATCCAGGGGCTTTTCGCGTGGACTTCTTGTTCCTGACCGTCCGCCACCGCCCACCTCGCCCGTGGGTCCTTCGCCTACCTCAATGTGCGAAACCGAGACGTCTCTCTTCTCCCTGTCCCCTTCTCCTGATCTCGTCCTTACGGGGCGATTCCCCCGCAAAGGAGGATAGAGGCCGCAAGCCGGCCGATCAGCAGCAGCAGGAGGCACATCCTCACCTGGCTCTCCTCCGACACTTGCCGGTGCCTCCACGCCGGAGCCAAGCCCTTCAGGACGGCATCAACGGCAGGCCTGGCAACATTGTCCACTGCCGCCACCAGGCGCCAGCGCAGGTGGGGCCTGAGCAGGCGCACGAGCAGAAGCAGGATAAGGACGTCCGCAGCCAGAAGGCCGAGCCCTATCATGCCGGCAAGCACGTGTCCGAGGTATCCCATCTCACCTGCCTCCCTAACTAGCGCGGCAGCACCCGCGTCTTGCTCGAAAGGGCCTTGAAGGTCTGCGTGAGCTCCTGAGCGTCCCTGCAGAACCAGTACTGCTCCCGTCCGTCCAGCACCGAGACGATGCGGCGGAGCGTATCGAGGTCCACGTCACTTTCGCTCTCGCCGAAGCCCACCGCCTGGATGATTATGCCCATATCCCGCAAGCGCTTGCTTGCGGGCAGGGGGTCGCCCTCGTTGTTGTGGCCGTCGGTAAAGAAGATGATCTTGTGGAGGACTCCGGGGCCCGGGGGGCAGGGGCAGCAGCGGAAAAGCTCTTCGGCTTTCTCGAGTCCCGCCCGAAGGCAGGTCCCGCCGCCCGGCGTCAGGGCGTCGATGGCCCGAAGGAGCACCGAAGGATCACGAAGGACCGCCCAGTCGCAGTCGATCGCCGCATCGCTACTGAAGGAGGCCATGGACAGCAGGTCCTGCCTGTCGAAGTGCATCTTCTGAAGCACGTGCGTTCGCTGGGCGGCCTTCAGGTCGTCCAGCTTGCTCCCGCGCTGTCCGGGCTCGTCCATGCTGCCCGAGACGTCGTTGACGCTGACCTGCGCCTCACGTCCGGCGACGCCGGTGGTCACCAGGCCCCCGGTGTGAAGGGGCGCCGTCGGGGCCGCCGCGTACGGAGCGGCGGGGGCGGGATAAGCGGGCCCTCCGAGCTGCGATACGCGCCGGGTGGCAACCGCGATCGGGGCGGTCTTCCCGCTATAGGGCTGCGGGAGCGTCAAGGGCTCGCCGCAGCCGGTGCAGAAGTTGTGGGACATAGAAACGTTCGCTCCACACTTGGGACAGGTTCCGGTCATGGGACCACACCTCCTTCAGGGCTGCTTCACCGAGAAACTGCACACGACGTCCGCGAACTGAAGGGAACTCCGATCGGACAGCCGGGTCCTGCCTGCCAACAGCTGCCCGTCTGCGCGGGTGCCGTTCGTCGAACCGATGTCCTCGACGCACCAACGGCCGCCCTCGCAGAGGAGCCGGGCGTGCCGGGCAGAGACCGCGGGGTTGGCCGGATCGAGAAGCGCCCGGCCGATCTCCATGCCCTCTGGGGGGACCGCAATCCAGCGACTGCCACCCGGGGCTTCCACGTACAACATGGCCGGGGCCGACCGGGCCGCCCTGAGGTCCACCCCACAGGCGGGGCAGTATCGCATGCCCCCTCTGGTCGGAGCCCGGCAGGCACCGCACCTGTGCCGGACTGCCCTGCCGTCGAGCTCCAGGAGCAGGCTCCGCGCCGTCTGAAACCGCCTGCGCCGGTCCTTCTCCAGCAGCTGCAGGATGACCTGCTCGTGACGCGGCTCGAGGTCGGGCCGGATGACCCTCGGGGGGAGCGGCTCTTCCGAGAGGATCTTGTGCTGGACATCGGCCGCCCCGGCCCCGTCGAAGGGCAAGGTGCCGGTAGAGAGCTGATAGAAGATCACCCCGAGCCCGTAGAGGTCGCTCCGCTGATCGACGGACTGAGGGCTCGTGAAATGCTCCGGGGACATGAAATGGAGGGTCCCCCGGGCTAAGCCGTCATCGGCTATCGTCTGCCCCCGCGGGCATCTGATCAGCCCGAGGTCGATAATCTTGGCGAGCTGGCGACGGCTGACGAGCACGTTGGCCGACTTCAGGTCGCGATGCACCCAACCGGCGTCGTGGAGGTCCGCCAGCCCCTGCGCGACCTGCCGGACGATCTCGATGGCCCGGTCATCGGGGAGGAACGTCCCCGTCTCCTCGGCCATCTCGTCGAGGGCCTTCCCTTCAAAGAACTCCACCACCACGTACAGGCTGCCGCCGCTTTCTCCCCCGTCCAGGTGCTCCACCAGATGCTCTGAGCGCACCCGGATGCTGCACTCGCGCTCCCAACGCATCCGAGCTTCCGTTCCGTTGCTCTGGTACTGCCTGACGGCCACCGCCCGGCCGGTGTGCGCGTCCTCGGCGCGGTGGACGTACGACTCTCCGCCAGCGCCGATCATCTCTTTCAGCCGGTAGCGACCGTCCAGGATCGTTCCCGGGGGATAAGGCGGCTTCATTCTGGCCCTCCCGCAGCCCCGTCCACGCAGATCAGGCTCGTGCCGACCAGGAAACGGCTTCCCGGAGTCACCGGCGCCGGCCCTGTGAGCTTCACGAACGTGCCGTTCGAGCTTCCCAGGTCTTCGACCTGATACTGCCCGTCCGGGGTCGGCTCGAAGCGGCAGTGCCTCTTGCTCGCGTACGGGTCCTTCAGCTGCAGACTGACCCCCTCACCAGTGCCCAGGACAACGGGGGAGCCGTCCAGGGCGATCTCGTGCTGATCCCCGTCGGGGGTGTTGACGAGGAGTCGCATCCCGAGACCGGCCGCTTCCGACAACTCCTGTCCGCATTCGGGGCAGAATTTGAACTGCTCCCCCCAGCACTTCCCGCAGGCGTCGCAGCTCTTCTCCGCTGCGAAGAACTGTGCCGGCAAGGCCGGAGGCGAGGCGGCAGCAGCCGGGGCCTGGGGGGCTTCGAGGGTCGGTTCGTCCGGCGCATCGACCGGAGGGGTGGCCGGTACAACGGGCTGGGAGGGGGCCGGGAACCTCCTTCCGCACCGGCAGCAGAAAACGGCCTGGGGCTCGACTTCGGCCCCGCAGTCACACATTTTGTCCTGCATCGTGCACCTCCTCCTCGACCGTGGGCACAAAGGCCGGGAGCCTCCGAAGGCAGGGATAGCGCCCGGTTCTCTCCCGAACTTTCGTCCGGGTGCTTACCAGGATGAACGTGGCGTTGTCGGCCGGCCCCCGGCGCCCCCACTCCTCCACGAGACGGTCGGCCAGGGCTTCGGGATCGGCGAGTTCGTCGGGGCGATTCGGGCGGAGCTGGTGCTCAAGTTCCTCGACGTCGAAAAGCTCCCAGAACCCGTCCGTGGACAGCAGATACACCCTGTCGCCTCTTGACCGCCAGCGGATGATCTCCGCGTTGGAGCAGTCCGGCCCGAGATAGCGGGTGAGCATGCTCCGCGTCCCGACGTGGCGGAGCTCCGATGGGGACACCGACCCCGACTCGACCAGCTCCCAGGCGACCGAATGATCCCGGGTAAGAAGCTCAAGGCCCCTCCCAAGGGCGTAGACGCGGCTGTCTCCCGCCCAGCCGACGATGACCTGATCGCCGAGGTGGACGGTGACCGAGACGGTGCTCCCCATCTCCTCGAACTCCGTCGCGGCATCTGCGAGCCGCCTCAGCACGGCGCCGGCGCGATCGAAGGCGGCCTGAATCGTCCTCTCCTGATAGGCCGGATCCCGCCACTGCCCTTCCGTGCCGGACAGGAGGGAGGGAATCAAATGCTCAAGGATCGCCTGGGCGGCGGTCCGGCTGGCGAGCCGGCCGCCGGCGACGCCCCCCATCCCGTCGGCCAGCACGCAGCAGAGACGGGGCCGATCTTCAAAGCCCTGTATCTCCTGCCAGAGAAAGGCGTCCTGCTGGTAGTCCCTCGGCCCTTGCTCGCTCCGGGCGGCCACCTGCCATCGGGGGGACTCCGCTGATGGCTTCTGGATGGAACGGCTGTCGATCTTCGGAATGTCCATTACTTCCCTCGGTTCAGGATCAGCATGTAGACCGTGATGTAGAGGAGGAGGAGCACCATGGCGACCATCCCAAACCTTCCCAAAGGGGGCGTGCGCCAGATCTCCCAGCAGAACTCCTCCCACATGTCCCCCAGACGTAGCTCGCCCATGGCCTCTCCGATCTGGCGGTTGTAGGCGAGGGCCACGAGCGCCAGGATCGCTATCAGCACGCTGCTCCAACGGATTCTCATGCTTCTGCCTCAGTGCCCCGTTTTCCCGTTTTCCCGGCTTTCCGCGCGCACCCATTCCCGGCCGGAAATCGGGCGGAAGTCGTTTCCCAGTAGTCGCTTAGGGTGGCAAAGGAGACGCGGGCAAGGTCCTGTTCCTTCAGCTGCTTCCGGGCCGATGAGCGGATGTCGCGCCGGAGTTTCCGGCTCACCGCGACGATCACCACACGGTCCAGCCCCGCCTTCAGGCCCTTGCCCAGGTTACCCAAGGCCCGGGCCGCCTGGGTCTCCACCTCGACGCCCACCGTCTCACCCGTCCGGGGATGCGAGGCGAAGAGGTCCAGGTAAGTGGTCTTCCCGTCCGCACCGAGCGCCTTTTCACACTCGGTCTCATACCCCTCCGCCTTGAGAGCCCCCTGGGCCAGGTCGACTCCGAGACGGTGAAGGAAGTTCCCCTTCCGGCCGGGATGGGCCTTCTGGCCCGAGGCAGACCCGCCCTCGCTCAGGACCTCGAGGAGAAGCGTCTTGCCGCCGCGGGGGCTCAGCTCAACACGCCATTCTTTCAGGCGGCTCTTCGAGACGAGGGACTCCCTCAGGCGCTGAGCCTTGCGGTTGCTGACGCCCAGCAGGCGCGGCAGTCGGCTGGAGGGGATGTAGGGCTCGTCTTCGAGCGCCTTCAGGAAATCGCGCTCCCCTTCGGCAATGACGCTGCGGGGGGCCGGCAGGGCCAGGGGGGCAACCTTGGCGCGGTCAGTCCCCTCCGGTCTCAGGAGTTCGGCTCTCAGCTCTTCTCCGCTCTGCCAGGCCTCCTGGTCGGTGACCCGGCGGTTGGCTTCGGCCAGGGGCACTCTGAGGAGAAAGGGCTCCTGGAAACCGATCCCGCCCGCCACGGCCACGTAGAGTCCGGGTCGAAGCATCTTCATGGCGGCCTCGATCTGGTCTGCCTTCATGCCCATGCAGCGTCCCATCCGCTCGTAGTCCTGATGGTCGCCGAGGCGTCCCATCACTTTGATGGAGCTGTTGGCCACGATGGAGCGGGCCAGGTCTTCGGTGGTCTGTACGTTGACGATGAGGGTGATGTCGGCGCCCCGGACCAGGGACGCCATGGTGGAGAGATAGGCCGGCCCTTCGGAGTAGCTCGCCTCGGCCCGCCGGGAGAAGGCCCTTTGGGCCTCGTCGTACACGAACACGACCGCCCCGTTGCGTTCCTCGGGACACGCCGACCGCCAGGCGAAGAGGGGCCCCAGGCGGAAGTTGGCGATGAGGTTCTGGGAGAAGAACGACAGCCCGTCCAGTTCGTAGAGGATGACGCGCCTGGCCAGCTCCGCGATGGGAAAGCCCTGTCGATGTCCCAGCACCTCGGGGCCAAGCTCGGCAATCACGGCGTCGAGCCGATTGAGGAGGGCCTGCCGGATGACCGCGTTGCCCCTGTAGTCATGTACGGCCTGCCGGAGGTCCAAGAGCGTGGGGTGCCGGTCCGATCCTGAAAGGACGCCGTTTCTTTCCTGAAGGTCGTGGATGCAGACTCGGAGGAGGTTCCGGGAGGCCGGAGGAAGCCGGAGGGAGACCGCGAGGACGTCGCTTGCGGTGGCCGCCCACTCCTCCGGGCGCACCTTCGGGTGGGGCGGGGACAGCGGATTGAGGCGGAGCTGGGAACGCCTCAGGACGTGCGTCCGCTTGCCGATCTTCCGCATGGCCGGAAGCAGGTCCCTGTATTCGCGCTTGTAGAGGTCGATCGCCATCACCCCCTCGGCGCCCGGGGCCAGCTGCAGCAGCCAGAAGAAGGTGTTGCACGTCTTGCCCGAGCCCGACCCGCCGACCTGGAGGATGTGGGCCTGGGGGCCGCCCAGCTCGGCGCGCGCTTCTCCGCCCCGGTGGTAGCCGAGAAGGAAGTCGCCCTTCATCTTCCGGGGGACTGAGAAGATCCTCTTCTCGAAGGTCTTGCTCGCCGCGTGGAGCATGAGCCGCCCTTCCACGGCCTGCCGAAGCCGCCCGTCGTCGGGCCTTGCCGCGTACGCCCTCAAATGGAGGCGGTCGACGGAGGTGAGACGGTCCTCTACCTCCTGGACGAGCCCGAGGGTCTTGATGAACTCGTTGAGTCTCCGGCTCACGTCTTCTGCCCTCCCCCGTCTTCTTCGAGGAACAGGGATGCCAGCGTCCGGCCGACCTCACGCGCCCGGCGCTGGTAGCGCGTCTCGTCGCTGCATCCGTAGCAGAGGACGACCCCTGTCTGGGGGTCATAGGCGCAGCAGGGGGGACACAGGGGCAACCCGCAGGCGGCGCAGCGCCTAAGGCACGCCTTGCAGACGATGGCGCCGCACGAGCAGCGACCGCCCAGGTTGCCCTGCAGGTAGTGCCCGCAGTCGCCGAAGTGGGCGACCTGCCCCACCACAGTGTCGATCGATCCGCCCTCGCCGATCACCGTCTGGTCGAGCTTCTCTTCAAGAATCCTTTCTCCGCCCCGGGTGCGCGCCCCGAGCACCGTGCGGAGGGTGCGGATGGGCTGCAGGAACCACTTGAGCGCCTCTTGGGCGACGTTGTCCCTCTCGAACTCCTCCACGTCCTTCCTCCTACCAGGGGTGACCGAAGATGGTCCTATCGAGAAGCTCCTTCAGATGGGAGAGAAGCTCCATGCTGAACCAGCAGAGGAAGATGGCCACGAAGACGAGTGTGACGCCTAGGATGGCCCGAACGGCCCCGCGCAGGAGTCCGGCAACCGATCCTGCGATGATCTGACGGAACTTCATGTCTGGCTCCTGTCTAAGGACTCCGTGTCCCTGTACCATGGCAACCGATCGTCGGGTCGGGTCAGGCTTGGTCAGTAGACTCCATGCGATGTCGGGTAATGTCGGATTGCCAGCGGGCCTTCGCCCGTGCGAGACGCTCGCTGACGGCGCTTCGCGAAACGCCGAGTTGTCGGGCGATCTCTTTGTGCGTCAGGCCCTTGCAGTGGTAGAGGACGAGTACCTCGCGCTGCCTGGGAGTAAAGAGGTGCCAGTTGGCGGTCAGCACCCTCCGGAGGTCACGGGAGTCGGGCCGCTGGTCGGCAGGCATGTTCGCGTGAAGGCCGCCGAGACCTTCGCGACGGCCCCGGCCGCGGTAGGCACCGGGAAGGAGGGCCTCGAGGCGATCGCAGACTCCTTCGCAGCTGGCACGATTCGCGCAGCCTGCGCAGGGGGAGCCGCACGGCTCGGTCATCTGTTCGGCGAGCGTGCTGACTTCTTCTGCCATGCGCTCCAGCTCGGGCAGCAGAACAGCTGCAGGGCTGCCGGGCTCGGAGGCCGCTTTCTCCAGGCCCTCGAGTGCCTTGCTTGCCTGCAGGAGAAGCTCGGCGGCCGCGCGAACTCGTGCCGGACCTCTCCGCTCCCGGTAACTGTCTGCCATCTGGGGTGCCCCGCCCATCTAGAATCCCGGGCAGTACTTCCTCGCCGTCTTGCGAAGGCGGGAAGGGCTCAGCCTGAACCTCTGCCCGTGAAACCAGACCTCTACGGTGCCGTCGGCCGTTCTCTCGACCACCCCGAGCTCGACCCTATCCTCGCGCTCGAACTCGACGCTGTCGCCAACCGAGAACGGCCTTTTCGCTTGAGCCCGTCTTTCAGCTGCCTGTCCGCGCATGCGTCATTCCTCCTGGCCCTGGACCGCTCTGCCATTCCGGGCGGAAAGCGTCTCGCATCTTGTTCGGCTGGGGGTGGTCAGGCTCCGACGACCTTGTCGGTTCGGCAGGCCTGCTGGCACCTGGACGCCTTGCGGCGCCACCCGGCCGGCCGTATAATCTCCCCGGTTTTCCACTCTCTATGGTCAATGGTGGCGGAACCGCGCAGAACCTTGATGTTCTTTCCTGACTGGACGTAGCCCATGCGCACAGGCACCCACTGAGCATCCGCCCTTCGGGGAGGCGGCCCTGGGCAAACGGCATCAGGCGGTTGCCGGCAACATGAAACCCGAGGACAGAGACGAGCTGCACCAGCTCCTGCGTCGCCTGCAGGAGGCAAACGACAGGGGTGCGCTCTGTGAGATCATCGACAAGACGCAGGACCGGGTGTTCCGGTACGCACGCCTGCTCGCCGGGAACGACGACCTGGCGTCCGACCTGACTCAGGGGGCATTCCTGGCCCTGACCAGGGGGTATGGCAGGATCGAGAGCGACGTGCTGGCCTGGCTTAAGGGCGTCGTTCGGACCTCCTTGAGGGCGCACTTCAGAGCTGTCCAGAAGAGGCAGGCGGCACTGCAAGGGCTTGCCCTTCTTATGGCGACTCCGGAGGGACAGCCCAGCATCTTGGAGAAGCTGCTAGATGAGGAGTACAGGCAGAGGCTGGGTCAGCGTCTGGGCGCCGCACTTCGATCCTTGCCGCCCAGACGCAGGGAATGCATACGGCTTCGGTACCTTGAGCAACGTGGGTATGATGAAATCGCTGAGGAGATGGGGGTGGCGGTGAGCTCCGCACACTCATACTGCTGCATGGGACTCCGGGAACTCCGAGCCCGGATGGCGTGGGAGGAAGAGGAATGAGCGAATGCCCGACCGAAGAAGTCCTGGCCCAACTTGCGGCGGGCCAGATTGAGGGCGCCCGGCAGCGCGAATTGCTGGAGCACATCATGAAGTGCAGTGAGTGCCGCTTGATCGCGTCCCAGTTCGAACGGATCAGAGTTATCCTCTCCTGCAGCCGCATCGATGAGAACGGCAAGCTCGTTGTCGAGATGCCGCAACTGAGTGAGGAAGCGAAGAGCAAGATGAATCAGCAGGTTCTGCAGGAGTTCGACCGGAAGATCGCCATGGAGGACGAGCTTCTGGCGCTGATTGAGGAAGCGGCGAGGATCGTCGGCCCCGGAGAAGCTGAACAGCCCGAAGAGCCTGCGGCGATCGGCTACTATGCGCGTCGCCCTGCAAAGGAAGGCGAGGAGCAGCCACTACCTGAGGACGTACGCGACGATCTCCATCGCAAACTCATGTTCCTCGTGGGCATCCTGCTCGACCCTTCCTTCCCGCCTGATGACCGTCTGTCCTGGGCGGAGGATCTGCTTCGGGAGCTCAAGCGCCGCCTGGGAGATGCGGAAGCGGCCGGGCAGTCCTGACGTCAGGGGGCAGGGCAGCCATAAGCCGGCTCATGCCGGGAACTGCTTGTCCAATCGCCCCTGAGGGCATTTCATCCGTAGAAGCATCGGGCGACACACGGATCCAGGAGAGGATCGGGGCTGATTAGATGCGGGACAAGGAGCTTCCCGGGTACGCGTTTCCGGGCCATCGTCATCGCTGGCTCGCCCTCTACATCCCCGAGTATCACCAGGTCTGGACGAACCCGCGGATTCCAAAGGCCGAGGTGGAAGGGGTGCTCTGGGAGGAATTCGTCCACGCCTCTCATACGGGATTCCGTCCCTCCGAGCTCTTGCCCCTGCGCAATTTCCTGGTCGAGGATGGCGGGCATCCTCGTCATGAGGACTTCAGGGACCTGGTCGAAGCCCTGTGTTTCGCTTCGCATCCCCTCGCCTTCGGCAGGCCGGTGGACGTAGACAACCCGCCTGAGATCGACTCTCCCTATCGCGAACTCGGGATCCGGGTCCTCAAAGAGGCCGTTCGACTGGCACAGTTTGGCGGCTCCGGCAGGAGTGAGAGCAAGATTCGTGAGGACGCGCTTTGGGGCCTCACGACGGCCTTGTTCTCTGTTGTCCCCCTCGCCCCGAACCAGGGGCCGGTTGTCCTGGACTGCGTTCATTCCTTTGAGCCGGACACTCAGTGGAAGACGGCTCACGATCTCTTCGAGATGCTTCTTCTCCATCTGAGTCATCGGGTCGGCTCGAACGAGGGCCGAAAGGACACTGAGAAGTTCACGTTGGCACGGCCGAATGACCCTCACGAGCTTATCGTCCGGTCAATCGATTTCGTGCTCGACTTCCTCTATGCGCCGCCTGAAAAGGTGGTGCCGGCCGTTCCGGCCCTTCTCTCCGTCCTGACGCTCGGGCTGCATCAGAACGTGTATCTGCTCTGGCTGCAGGACGAGGATGGGCGGACCGACTGCACGATCGAGGTGTGGCAGTTCCTGGACCAGAACATCCGGACGGTCAGCAAGGCGCTTCGAAAGCAGGGCATCCGTTTTGGCCCTCCAGTGACCGGTTCGCCATGTGCGGCATACAGGATCTACGCCGAGTCGTTGGTCTTCCTTCGCGAGTTGACCAAGAGAAGACGGCAGGCCTCGGCCGGATACTTGATTCACGAGACGCTCGAACTCCTGATCTACTTCTGCGGCGAGCTGATGTCCGAGCTCCGCCGGCAGGAGGTCAGTTGCGACAACTGCAGGACTGCCTTGCTGGACGACTGGTTCTGTGACGCTGCAGAACGCCTGATTAAGGCTCCAGAACGCAAGAAGAACGACTTGCTCCTCGCTGCGAGTCGACACCTCGACTGGCTCAAGACCGATTGTCTCCTGAAGATCGAGAAGGAACTGCAACTGGACACGACTGTAAGGATCAGCCCGACCCCTGGCAAGGAGCAAGAAAAGCCGCCTTCTCCTCATGTGCCGAGCGCTGCACTGCATGGTTACGGCTTTCCTTCACCTCAGGGCGAGACCTGGGCCAAGTTCCTGCCGGGTCTCGGGCAGATATGGATCATGCCGGACTGCCCGCCCGATTTCCTGCCCCTCGTGCAGGCACACGAGGTCCAGCACTACTCGCTGTGTGCGTTCCAGGTCTCTCAACTGATGCCACTGAAACATGCCTTGCTGGACCGTCTCATGCCGGCGCCCGATCGGTTCGATGACATCATCGAAGCCAGTTACGTTCTGGGGCTGACGCTGGCTTCGGGTTTCCCTCCTGACCCGGCATGCTTCCCTCCCGCGCCAGAGGAGGACCTGGCCCTCGCCAGCGTCATGGCGCAGCTGGCCACGGGGCTGGCAGATGCAGCCGCCCTATCGGTTGACAAGAGAAAGGCGTCCGCGGAAGCAGGAAAGGCCCTCCTGCTGCTCCTCCACCACGTCTTTCCTGAACGTGCCGGAGTCGGGCCTATCGTCCTTCAGTGGATTGAGCGAGTCAGGCTCCCACAGCCTTGGCGCGATACATGGCATCTGTGGTCGATGCTGCACCTGGGGCTGGAGCTCGCCCTGAAAGAGAGCGCCGAATCGCCGCCGTTTTCCCTGACTCTTCCTGCCGACCCGCACCGCTACGTGGGCGAAATGCTGATCTTTTTGTCCCACGCGCTGCAGCCCATACCTGAAAGGAAGCAAGCCGTCTTGATAACCTTTCCCGCCTTCCTTGACGTCCTCATGCTAGGCTCCCTGTCCTGCATCCCGGTTATCCGAATGGCCGAGAGGGATGGCCGACTCGAGGCGGCGGTGTCCGTGATCCATGACCAGCCGGTGCGCGAGGAGACGGTCAAGCGGGCGTTTCAAGAACAGCAGAGGGTCGCAGAAGCCTTTCGAGACAAGGGCATTCGCTGCACCTGTACGGAGTACTTCACGCGCCTGCTCGCTGAGACGCAGGAATGGCGGACGTCGATCCAGCCAGGGCGGCTCGTGCAGTGCCTATCTTACGTCTTGGAGAACTTGGACCTGAAGCAGTTTCTGCCGGAACGGCAGTCATGTCGTATCTGCGAATACCACCTCGCTCCCTCGACGGTGCAGGGCGCGATTGAGACCATCGAAGCTACGACCGCCGAGGGGAAAGCGGCAATCCTGGGCGCGGCCAGGAACTACGAGTCCTGGCTCCTTTCGGACTGCCTGCGGCTCATTCAGGATGCCCACCAGCTCCGGAAACCGGTCCGCGCAGTGAAGCAGTTCGAGTATCTCTGACATCTCAGATGCCGGCAACGCACCACGTTCAGCTCTGCCCTGTTATCGCCCTGGCAGGTGTCTCACCGCCAGCAGCGCCCCTTCCTCCTCACATGCCTCATTGCCCCTGACAGGCCGCCAGAGCTCCAAGTCCGGACGTAAGGCTGTCTAATCTCTTCCCCTGGCCTTTTCCACCATCTTCCGCAGCCCTGTCACCACCACAAAGTTTATAAACCCGTCTTCCCTGCCACTGTCACCACAGAGTGACAGAATGGACATATACGAACTACCCGAATTGCAGAAGCAGTACTTCTCTCATAGTCAGTATTCCCCTCCAGTCCCGTCGCCAAGCGACGAGCTCGTCAACTGGCCGGACCGATATCACACACTCAACAGGGAACGGCCGTTCCTGGATGAAGCCCTGGAAACAGCAGATTACAGGCAGTTGAGCCTTGCAGATCAGGTCTTCGGCAGACAGATCAAGCAGACGGGCCTCAGCACGAGAAGGCTGGCACAGCTCCTCTACGAACGATGTACGCTCCACTACAGTCACATGGCTGAGATCAACCACAGACACATGAAGTGCCAGGAGTATCTGTTCCTGGCACAACTGAATCGGCGAGACGACGGTGGAAGACGTCTATCCAATCTGGAAAGGCTCCTCGTGCAGCTGGAATCGGACAGAAGAAGAGAAGAAAGCCAGTTCTGGAAGGACACCCTCGATCTAAGACAAACCACGTTCGACAAAGCTCAGGACTATGCGACGGCCAAGGACAGGGCCTCAATCCTCCAACCGTTCGGAGGCACCTATGGCCTCGTCTGACAACAGAGTCAGGGAGCTCTGCAGGGCCCTGAAGCCGCTACTGGGCCCGCAAGTCGAGCAGTTGTTCTCGGGCTACCTGGCGGAGGACGACGAGGGGAAAGCCCTGATCGAGAACTACCTTGAGATCCTGTCCAACAAGCACCTGACCCCCGGCCTAGAAGGCCCTGACGTGCAGCTGCTGCCGCCCGAGGAACAGCTCGCGCGCGGCCCGTATACCATCGGCACTGTCCTCTACGGAGGCAAGCCGCTCTACGAGTTTGGCCTCCGGGAAGGGGAATGGATCCAGCACGTCGGCATCTTCGGAAGGACCGGGGCGGGAAAGACCAACCTCGGAATCCTCATGCTCGAGCAGCTCGTCAAGGCCGGCAAGCCGTTCCTGGTCTTCGACTGGAAGCGAAACTACCGGGACCTGCTGGCCAAGCCCGTGTTCAAGGATGTCGAAGTCTACACCATAGGCAGGCCCGTCTCCCCGTTCACGTTCAACCCCTTGATCCCGCCGCCAGGCACGAACCCGAAGACCTGGCTGAAGAAGCTGAATGAGGTCATCGCCCACGCCTACATGCTCGGGAACGGGGTCCTTTACCTCCTCCAGCAGTCGCTGGATGAGGTGTATGAAGAAGCCGGCATCTACTCCGGCGAGGCGACCCGCTGGCCCACCTTCCAGGATCTGCTGGCCAAAGCAAGGAAGATCAACGCAAGGGGTCGGGAAGCTGGCTGGCTTTCTTCCACACTGCGAGCGTTAGCGTCCCTTTGTTTCGGGGATATGGGGGATCTTGTCAACCAGCGACAGCCAAGCCGTCCAGAAGACCTGCTCAACAAGACCGTCATCCTGGAGCTCGACGCCCTGACCCAGCAGGACAAGGTCTTCTTCGTGAGCGCACTCCTTCTCTACATCCATCACCTCCGAATGGCGGAAGATCAGCGGGAGACCTTCAAGCACGCCATCCTGATCGAGGAGGCCCATCACATCCTTTCCGGGGAAAGGCGGAGCCTGGTCGGCGGGCAGTCCGTGATGGAGATCACCTTCCGGGAGATCCGGGAATTCGGAGAGGGCCTCGTGCTGCTGGATCAGCACCCGTCCCAGATATCCCTCCCCGCCCTGGGAAACACCTACTGCACCATCTCCCTGAACGTCAAGCATCAGAAGGACGTCCATGCCGTGGCCCAGTGCATGCTTCTTGAGGGCAAGGAAAGGGACGTTCTGGGCAGCCTGGAAGTCGGACAGGCAGTGGTCAAGCTCCAGGGACGGATCCCTCGTCCCTTCCTGGTGCGAATCCCGGAGTTTGAGATCGAGAAAGGGAAGATCACCGACGACATGGTCCGGGAGCGGATGAAGCCGTTCGTCCGGTCGAGGCCGGCCCCGGAGGTGCCCGCCGAGGAAGGGGGGGCAGGGCAGCACGATCAAGAAGCGAGTAGCGGCGCGGCGCCTGCTTCCTTGCCAAGAAGAACTTCCCCCTCGGGAAACCCCGCTGATGCGCACGAAGGGCTCCGGGCAGGCTTCCTCAGGGATGTCCAGGCCCATCCCGACTCGGGCATAGCAGCCAGGTACAAGCGACTTGGCATTAGCGTCCGTCAGGGCCAGAAGATCAAGGCCTATCTCGCTGCAGATGGCCTTGTTGAGGAACAAGAAGAACGCACTTCAACAGGAAAACTCCTCAGAATTCGGTTGACCGAAAAGGGAGAAGGTTCCCTTGAGCAGCTCCGGTAGGGCTCCGGCGTGCCGGCACGTTCTCGCGAGTCCCCTCCAGAGCAGCAGGTCTATAAACCTCGATGCCTTCCGATTCCCATGAAAGCCGTGATCGTCCTCGGCCTGCTGACGTTGCTCTCCCTGAGCGTCGTCTCGGGGGCGGGGAGCCTGCGCATCCCTCCGGAACAGCTCTTCCGCGTCAACGGCAGCTGGGTTCCGGCGGAAGATCTCAAGGCCGGCGATAGGTTTGTCATGGCAGACGGTCGGGGCGCGGTCGTCAGGAACATCACGACAATGAACGGCACCCCCGGGACGCCGTGTTACGGCCTGGTGACCGACGGGCCCCACGACTTCTTCGCCAACGGCATCCTGTCCCGCGACAGCTCGACTCCGTCCGCCGGCCCCCCTGCGCGGACCGGCACGTCGCAGCCCTCATCCCGTAGATGGGACCGACTCATCGAGAGCATCCGGACGCTGTGGCAGAATCTCATCCGGACGACTCGGTCGCCCTGAAAAGGGCTGCGTAATGGGGTTTCACGCTCCGCATGGCGGGGAATTCGGCTGACCGAACAACGGGTCGGCTATTCAGAAAGAAGGAATACATCCCGCCACAGGCGCCTTTTCTGTCACCTCGGCTTTCCCCCCGTCGAGACCTTCAAAACGCCTTCAGAAGCCGCAAGAACGCGAATCCAGGCCCTTTCTGACAGGGCGTCGGGGGCTCTCGGTCGTGCCCGACGTCCCGTTCTGAGAATCGTCCCTTTCGATCACGGGTGCCGATAGGCGGATCGAAGGCGGGGCAAAGAGAGTGCAGTTTACGCGTCAGGTCTACCATTTGGTCGTACCCAGGCCTGACCCATAGGACTACCTTCCCGAGAAATCATCATCACTACCTCAACGCACCCCCGGCTAGGGCTGATCGTTCCGCTTCCTTCGGCCTGGAGGAGGGAGGGCCGCTTTATAAGTTTCTCCCACCACTCCCCGGTGGTATCGCCTCTTCCACGACAACGGCCCTTGACCCGGCCTCCACGCGTAAACTCTACTCTCTCTTTGACGGATCAGAAGGAGGGCGCCCGGGAGCGCGTTCGGTCCGCTACTCAAACCGTTCCCGCCAGATGCCGTCGAAGACCTCCGGGGAGAAGATGAGCTGGATCCGGTTGGTATAGGCACGTCTCACTTTCGTGGAAACGAGCAGGATGAGGCCCAGGCTCTGGAGGTAGGACAGGTTGGAGTAGAAGTAGACGTAGCTGAAGGGCTCTTCCTTCTCGGCCAGGCTGAGCTGTCGATACCGTTCGTAGACCGATTTCACGTATCTCTCGGGGTCGCTGATCGCGGCCTTGAGGATGAGCAGGTTCTTATCGTTGAGGTCCCCGATCACGTCCAGGAGGACGTCCCGTCGGGCCCTTTCGAAGTGCCCCTCGACCGGTATGCCCGGCTCCAGGGCGGCGTAGTAGAGGGTCTTGATCGCCACCCGGACGTCGGAGTTCGTGTTCCTGGTCGTCAGGGCCGCGATCTTCCCCAGCAAGGGACCCGGGGTCCGGACGAGCCCCAGCCGGGACCTCTCGGTCAGGATCTCTTCGATCTCGGGGGCGGTGTAGTTCCGGAAATGGACGACCTCGGGCTGAAGGGTGCTCCGGGTGCTCTCGTCGAGGGAACTGAGGAACTTCGGACTGTTGCTGAGAAGCACGGCCATGTAGTTCTCGGCCGAGCGACTGGCCAGGTACAGGATATCCTTGCTGCCGTCTTTCTCGGAAAGAAGGTCGATCTCGTCCAGAACGAGAACGGCGGGACCCGGCCGGCCCGTCGTGAAGCGGTGCCACAGCTCTGCCAGAGAGGTGCCGCGGGGCCTTGCGCCGAGAAGATGGGCCAGGATCTTGAAGCTGGTGTTGTGGGTCCGGCAGTTGGCGTAGAGGACGGGAAGGCCCCTTCTCCGGAACACTTCCTGCAGATACCTGACGCTCAGCGTCTTTCCGGAGCCTCGGCTGCCGAAAATGAGCAGATGATTGGCGATTCCGGTCTTCTGATAGCGAAGAAGGCCGTCGATGACGCGTTTGAGCTCCTGCCGCATGAGGGGCTTCTCGGGGATGTAGTTGAAATCGAATACCCGGAAGTCCTTGATTCTGGAGGCTCCCCTCTCAAGCCGCTTCTCCTTGTCCTTGAGGTAATCATGGATCTCCATTCTCGCGCAAACCGCACTGTACGCGTAAACCGTCAGCGGCTTATAAACCTTTCGGTGAGCTTGAGCTTGTCGAATCTCCTCTCCATCCGGCGGAGCTTCTTCCGTACCGCCTCTTGAACGGACTCGGAGAGCGATTTCCGCCCGTCGGTGTTGAGGAACTCATGCAGGTCCATGGTGGTCTTGAGAAAGAAGCCGCACTGATGTCGAACGTCCTCCTCGATATGATGGTTGATCCGAAAGGACGGCGGAGTGCCGGGCTTCGCTTCCCCTTCGGCCAGTTCTTTCCAGGCCAGGAGGGATCTTATCTCACGAAGGCACTTGGAGAGGTCTTTCAAGGCGGCCATGATGTTGACTGGTTCCATGGCCTTCTCAAGGAGAACGACTATATAAGGCTTCCGGCCCTGAAGCCTCTCAGTGCCGCAGGGCCTCAGTAGGCCCCGTAGCTGTCCTCATCGTAGAGGTCGTCCGGATGCCACTCGTTCCCGGAGCCGCTCCGAGTCGGCAGATGCTCCTTCAGCTCATCCAGGATCTCCTCCACCTTGCTGTCGATGGACCGCACGGTTGCCCGGAGGTCCCCAAGGAGCTTTGCCTCATAGGTCATCTTCCCGCCTGATTCGGATTCTTCTGATGCCATTTCGGAGTTACTACACATCGCTTGCTTATAAGCCTTTCGGTGGAAGCTGACCCGGCCCCGCGCGGGGACCGGCGGAGCAGGATCGCGAGGCCCAGAAGGCATGGCTGGCAGGGCTGACGGTGCCGGCCTCATGACGGAACATATGCGCGCCTGGCGGGTGGAGGCGGCCGAGTGGCTTCGTAGGCCTCGGCCAGGGCCTCATCCGAGGGCCTCAGGTAGACGCTGGTGGCCTTGAGAGTCCTGTGCCCGACCTGCTTCTGGACGATCGGCAGCGGCAGCTTGTGGATGTGGATGTAATGCATGATGTGGCTGTGGCGGAGGGAATGGACGGTCAGCTGATGGAGCTTTCGGCCCCGAACATCTGTGCCGTACTCCCGGTCGAGCCCCGACTTCTTGGCATACGCCTGGAAGATCTGCCGTATCCGGTTCTCCGAATACGGCCCGAAAGGCCGCCCGGGCGGATAGAACAGAGACTCCTCGGGCTTCTTGAGCTTCTCGCTCCTTCTCAGCATCCTCCCTTCTCGCCTGAGAAGGCTCTTCAGATCATTCATGACGCCCCGCGGCAGGTGGCTGGTCCTTCTGTAGCCGGTCTTCGTGTTCTCAGAAGGGAGAAAGACGCTGCTTCTTGAGAAGTCGAGGTGCTTGAGCTGGATCCGCACGAACTCCCCCACCCGGCAGCCGAGCTCGTAGATCATCCGCATCATGAGCTTGTGTCGGTAGTCCTCGATGCCGTCAAGGAACCTCTGCCACTCCTCGAGAGTCAGGTAGCGTACGGTCTCCCCGAAGCGCTCGTACTTGCCCGACCTTGCGGTTCCCTTGGTGGGCCGGGCCTTCTTGCCGGGCCAAGGGGGTCTGGTTCCATCTTCTCGAGGAGGTCGCTGAACGGTTTCCATACGAAGACAAGGAGGGCGGTGCTTATAAGCCTTTTCCTTTTGGCAGAGCCCCAGCAAGCCGGTTGTCCGCCACCCGCCAAGGGTCCTGACTCCCCAGGCTGCCAGTCCCCCACCGGCCCGTTCTGCCAATAGGTGACAGGAGACGACAGGAAGTGACTACGAGAGTCCCCAGTCAGTGCAAGAACCGAGGGAAACACTGGGGGAGGCCTCGCCCGCCCATGCAGCCGATCGAATGCCAGCCGGCATTCCGAGCGGCTGACGTCTAACGCGCCGTGTCCAGATACGTCTTCTCGCCGTAGACGTGCTCCCAACCCCAGCCCTTCAGCAGCCACCAGCCGTCGCTAGCTTCTTCCCCAATCTGGTACTCGACAGACCCATCAGGATGCCCCAGGCTATTCATCTGCACGACACCTAGGTTGCCGGCATGGATATTTGTCCTACGCATGTCCCCCAGAGCGGTCACCGTATCCAACGATCCAGGGACGTTGACGTCAGTGTCTTCGAGCCAGCCCGTCGTGAACACAACCCCCAGGTTCCCGGCGGATATGTTCAACCTGCGCATGTTCCCGAGAACGGTCACCGCGTCCAACGTCCCATTGACGTTAATGTGAGTGTCTTCAAGCCAGCCCGTCTGGACGACATTCACGTTGCCAGCGTGGATGTCCGACCTGCGCACCCTACCCAGAACAGTCACGGCGTTCAACGTGCCACTGACGTTGATGTCAGTATCTTCCAGCCAGCCCGTCGTGAACACGTGGGCCAGCCCCTTGGACGCGAACGAGGAATCCTCGATGCTCCCGCCGCTTGCAGCCACGGTTCCTATCTGGCCCGTAACCGCCCATCCACCGTCCACGTCAACGCGCAGCCCCTCTATCGAACCGCCGATGGCCTGAAGGCTCCACAGACTGCCAGAGTCGATGGATACATTCGCCGCTCCACCTGCCACATCGCCAAGGATGTCCCCGCCAGCCCAGTTGGCTCCAATAGCGTAGATGGCGTTGATCGTACCCTGCGAGAGAATCTGCCTACCACCCCGCAGGTCGATGTCGCCCATGTACGCGATGACGGAGGCAATAGCTCCATTGGGCGCCAGGACGCTGGCTGCGACATCCCCGTCAACAGTGAGAACCTGGCGGATGGAACCTGAGGCGGTAATCAGGTCTCCAGCGATTTCGCCGAGCACCGTGACGGGACCAATCGAGCTAGCCGCATAGATCCCCACATCGTTGACATCAGCCGCTGGGATAGAGGCGATGTCCGGCACGGGTTGCCAGTCCTCTTGGCTCTCGAAGGCATTCACATCATCGCCGTCAAGCGCTGCCTGGAGGAAGACCGCGCCGATATCCCCCTGGCAGAGCAAGCACTCCAATGGCGCGGCGGACACTCGCGCATCAATCAAGGAATACAGGCCAATGTTGTAGCCTGTCGCCTGTTCCAGTACGACGGCCAGGTCCCGCGTGGCCCCCGCGTACCCCAACAGAACGATGGCGTTGATCCTGCAGTCGCCGATGTACCCAGGAACCACGAGGATATCGGTGCCGAGGGAGTAGCTCCACGGATGCCAGGCGATGTCTGGTTCACTCACCCCGTCAGACGGATCCGTGTCGTAGAAGGAGACCCTCACCCGGTCCGTGACGTGGGACGCAATCAACTCCCAGCCTGGCGGCGGGTCGACCGTGCCCGTCGTGCTCTTCTCCGCGCTCCACAACTCACCGTCGTAGGCCCGCGCGAAATACGTGTTCAGTCCGGTGGGCAACGTGTCACTGTCTACCGTGATGCTCCAGCCATCGCCCCCGTCTGGATCCGTCCCAAGCACACTGTCGCCAGCACCCCAGGTCCCGTCCCCATCGTCCAGGTAGAACTCCACCTTCTCCACGCTGTCACCCGGGTCAGAATCGCTCACGTAATCGGCCGTCAGGGTCAGGTTTGCAGGTTGAGTGACGGGATCTGGCGCATCGGTAAGCGAGCCTATCTCGGGCGGCGCATTCAGCAGCTCCAGCGCGATGGGCACATCAACGGATTGAGAGCCCACATAGAAGGTTCCTGAGTACACTCCAGATGAGAGACCCGCGGGCAGGCTCACCGAGCTGACGATTTCGGCCGCGCCGCCAGCGTCAATGGTTGTATCAGAGACCTCGAAGTGCACGTTCGACGCAGGAATGGCGCCCGCCGCCGATACAAGGTCGGACGAGCTGGCAGCCAGTCCCACGTAGTCCGTTTGCCCTCCGATCTCTCGCACCGATAGCGCTACCTCCAGAGGGATGCTTCTGTTCTCGACGATCCGGTGCACGACTGAGGGCGTGACCGTGATGATGGCTTCCTGCTGCGGCACATCAGAGGCCACGACGGCGAATGGCTCTTGCCCGTCTGCCTCAACACCAACTACCCGGATCGTGTACACCTCGTCCCCAGACGCCGGCAAGTATATACGCTCGAGCAACCCGGCCGTGCCGGTGTACTCCGCACCTTCAATCTCACTGTCAACTAGCCCCGTAACGTAGTCCACGCCCACGTGGTTGCCGCTGGAATCGTATATGTGCAAGTCCAAGTCACTGCCGGGGAACTGTAGCATTATGTAGCAGCCCGTAGCCTCAGGCGCGATTTGGTGCTCGGTCTCCCAAGTCTCGCCCTCGCCCAGCACCGAATGCCACGCATCACTCAGCCAATCGCCAATCTGGCCCAGTACGCTGTCCGAGTCGACTTCGAAGTCGTCGAACGCCGGGCCGATCAGACGCGACTTAATGGCAGGTCCCACACTGACGTACGCATAGGCATGGTAGTGGCTAACCTTGAGCTGCGAACTGCCGAACAGCGCAGTCTGCATATTGAAGACCTGTGGTACTCCTGGACTCAGTTGCGATACCCCGCTCGATGCTACCATGATTGGACTCGGCAGAAACTCGTCTTCAGGCGCACCGCCGGGGTAGACAAAGACGTAGGCCCGAGCTGGCAAAGTGTCAGTGCCCCCGTTCTCCACGGAAATCGAGCCACCGACATCGGCACTCACCTTCCCGCTCTGGATGGTAACGTCTTCCATCTTGAAGGTGCCATCAACGACTTCGGCTCCGGCGTTGTCCACATCCAGGGCAGCCCATCCTGACGATTGCAGGTCACGCAGATATCCGACGCTTTCGAACACGATGTCGGCCATGTCGATGGATTCCATCGTTACACTCAGCAGTTCCATATTGAGGGATTGCTGCAGCACCTCCTCGGTGTTCTGGTGATAGACGCCCTGAGCGAGGGAGCCGGTGCTCAACGCCAGGCCTATCACGACCTCTGCTGCGATGCTGACTCCGCTGCTAGCAATGGCACCCGCGGCCTTGGCAACGCCGACGCCGGCGGCACCAACCCCGGCAAGGGTTAACGCCCAATCAACACCCTCGGAGACGTCGAGCTTGCCAAGTACGTCGGAGATACCCTCGGATTCGCTGTGATAGCTGCCCAGAATACGAGCGCGCTCGGCTGCCCGATCAGTTACGGGGCACAGGAATGTCTCGTAGGACTGGCTCGTCTGGAGGGCGCCCCGCAAGCCGGCGACGTAATCCACAACGACTTCGGTGGGATAAGAGTGCGGAGCTGTCTGCTGAAGATCAGTGATGTAGGCCTCAACTTCGGCATCTGTCAGGGATGCAATGGCATCGAAACCTGACTGAGGAAGCGGCGTGCCGCCCTCGTCGACGTACGTCCAGCCAGACTTCATGTCCAGGTACAGCGCGTGAGCAATATCCGAGCTGCTGTGACCGGTGTCCAGCACGTAGTCGCGGTTGTCGCGCACACCGTTATAGTCAACATCAGTCGCCTGTGGGTTCGGAGCGAAGAACCAATCCTCCAGTTGGCAAACAGCGGCACCGGGATCAAAGCCGACTCCAGCCATACCCCATCCCGTCACCCCTATGCTGAAGAAGTCGGATAAGTCAAGAATGGCCTGCGCTGCACCCGTGGTCGCCAGGCCGAAGGCGTCTTTCAGTGCACTTGCCGATGACGGCGCCGAACCAGAGACTACGCCGACAACCGTACTCAGCACGCCTAGTGCTGTTCGGAAGTTGTCCCATCCTGAGTCGCGTAGCCTTACCATGGACGCGCCGAAGTCCTGGGCGAACTGCGAATATGCAGCTTCCACAGCGTCCTCCGCCTCATCGGCCAAGTTCCTGAGTGCGTCGAATACCACAGTCAGATCGTGTTCTACCGTCACACGCCCGGCGGCCCTGCTGTAGACCGGCTCGTTCGTGCCATCATCAATTATGCCCCAGATGGTATACGTCCCGGGCGGAACGTCTGACGTGTCCCATTCGTACTCGTCCCCCGGCCCCTCGGGATCCTCGCGAAGGGTCTGCGTTATCCAGACATGGTCGGAATCGGACCACGGCATACTACTGTCATCTGCGTCATAGGCCAGCGAGATCTGTGCATTGTCGTCGGGGTCGCTATCTGCCCAGGATATGGTCACGCCCTCGCCCTGCTCGACTGTGACACTACTGGAGGGTCCGACCAGGCCCAGTGCGGGCTGCACGTCAACCGGCTCTACGGAGAAGGTACCGGTGTACCTGTCCTGCGTGGCCTCTCCGTTGATGCCGTCCTGGTCCTGGTCCATGTAGTTGCCGGCCAGATCTTGCACGTATGGGCCAACGTAGACCGTATACGCCCCAGCTGTTGACTGGCTGGCGAAGCTAATCCGGTAAGTGTTGCCGCTGACGAAGCTCACGCCTGTCGGAGCGATGCCTCCATCTGGACCTGAGATCGTCACGTCCGAGGTCGTGAAAGTCGAGCCGCTGATGCCTTCGTTGAATACCACATCCATGTGGTCGACGCCGCCCGAGACTGTTCCGCTCGGGCTGTGGCCTGTGATCCTCGGCCCGGCCGCACCCTCGCCCATAAGGTTCTCATACCACGCGATCTTATCGTCCTCCCAGGAGGCAGACAGCACATCCGCGTCCCCGTCTCCGTCCAGGTCCGTCGCATACACCGATGTCGCCCCTTGGGCCGAGCCCGCAATAACTTGCTGGGCGCCGAAGCTCCCTCCACCCAGGTTCTCGTACCAGGCGATCTCGTCGTCACTACGTGAGGCAGAAAGCACGTCCGCGTCGCCGTCCCCGTCAAGGTCCGTCGCATACACCGACGTCGCCCCTTGGGCCGAGCCCGCAATAACCTGCTGGGCGCCAAAGCTGCCCGCGCCCAGGTTCTCGTACCAGGCGATCTTGTCATCTCTAGTAGATGCCGACAGCACGTCCGGGTCTCCATCCCCGTCAAGGTCCGTCGCATAGACATACGCCGCCCCGCGGGCTGAGGTCGTGATCACCTCTTGGGCCCCAAAGCTCCCTCCACCCAGGTTCTCGTACCAGGCGATCTTGTCCTGCCCGAACCAGTTGTCGGATGCGGACAGCACGTCTACGTCCCCATCCGCGTCCAGGTCGCAGGCGTAGACGGACTGCGCCCCCTGGGCTGCCGTTGTTATCACCTGCGGGGTCCCGAAGGCCCCAGCTCCCAGGTTCTCGTACCACGTGATCTTACCGTCTTGCATAGATGCAGAGAGCACATCGGCATCGCCATCTCCGTCCAGGTCACAGGCGTGGACCGACTGCGCCCCCTGGGCTGCCGTTGTTATCACCTGCTGGCCGCCAAAGGTCGCACCTCCCAGGTTCTCATACCACGCGATCTCGTTATCGAGAGACACGGCGGAGAGCACGTCCGCGTCCCCATCCCCGTCCAAGTCGAACGCGTAGACCGACTGCGCCCCCTGGGCTGCCGTTGTTATCACCTGCTGGGCGCCGAAGCTTCCGCCGCCCAGGTTTTCGTACCATGCAACCTTGCCGTCATAGTAGGAAGCCGAAAGCACGTCCCCGTCTCCGTCGCCGTCCAGGTCCGTCGCATAGACCGACCGTGCCGAGTTGGCTGAGGTCGTTATGACCTGCTGGGCACCGAAGCGCCCGGTCCCGCTGACAGTACCTAGTGCGCTCGTTGCGCTGCTCCAATCCGCTCCATCGTACGCACGGGCGAGGTAACGATTCTCGCCCGGCGGGAACCTGCCGCTCGACCCTTCCCACTTCCAGCCTCCGCTGGAGCTCGTGTCGGTCCCCAGAAGCTCGTCCGTGCCCGCTTCAAGCGTGCCGTTATCGTTGCTGTCCAGGTAAAACGCCACCATCTCGACGATGTCACCCGGGTCTAGATCGGTCACGTCATCGGCCTCCAGGGTCAGGTTGGCCGGCTGCATGACGGGATCGGGGATAAGCAGGAAAGCGCCGATCTGGGGCGGAGTGTTCTCGCCCCCTGCCAGGAGGCTCTCGTACCAGGCGATTTTGTTGTCGGACATGGATGCGGAGAGAACATCCGCATTGCCATCCCCGTCCAGGTCCGACGCATATACTGACATCGCTGAGCTGGCCGCCGTTGCTATGGACTGCTGGGCCCCGAAGTTCCCCGTACCGAGGTTCTCATACCAGGCGATCCTGTCGTCCCCCGTCGACGCAGACAGCACGTCTACATCCCCATCCGCGTCCAGGTCTGTTGCATACACCGACCGCGCCCCATCGGCTGAGATCGATATGACCTGCTGGGTCCCGAAGGCCCCGGCGCCCAAGTTCTCATACCACGCGATCTTGTCGTCATACATAGATGCGGAGAGCACATCGGTATCGCCATCCCCGTCCAGGTCCGTGGCATAGACCGACGCCGCCCCGTCGGCTGAGGCCGTTATGACCTGCTGGGCGCCGAAGGTCCCCGCGCTGAGGTTCTCATACCACGCAATCTTGTCGTCGTATTCTGAGCTAGAGACCACGTCGGCATCGCCATCTCCGTCCAGGTCACAGGCGTAGACAGAGGTGGCCCAGTCGGTTGCGGTCGTTATAACCCGCTGGGCACCAAAACTCCCCCCGCCTAAGTTCTCATACCAGGCGATCTTGCTATCCCAATAGGATGCGGACAGCACGTCCGCGTCCCCGTCCCCGTCAAGGTCCGTCGCATACACTGACTTCGCCCGGTTGGCCGCCGTTGTTATGACCTGCTGGGCGCCAAAGGCCCCAGCTCCCAGGTTCTCATACCACGCGACCTTGTCGTCAAGCTCAGATGCGGAGAGCACATCGGCATCGCCATCTCCGTCCAGGTCGCAGGCGTAGACGGACTGCGCCCCCTGGGCTGCCGTTGTTATCACTTGCCGTCCGCCGAAAACCCCACCTCCCAGGTTCTCATACCAGGTGATTGTCTCGTTGAGGTATGACCCAGAGAGAACGTCTGCATCCCCGTCGCCGTCCAGGTCCGCCGCATAGACCGACCTTGCCGAGTCGGCCTGCCATGTTATCACCTGCTGGGGGCCGAACGACGTGTCCAGCAGTATCCTCGGCTCCAGCGCCTCCAGGTCAAGGTGTCTGTTGACAGCCGTAGCATGGTCAGTCTTCTTGATCCGAGGCATAGCCCCTACCCCCTGCCGATGGAGCCCAGCATTCGCCAGAAGAAGCAGCACTCGCACTTAAGGCTCCCGTCAGCACCCACGTTCAGGTGCCCTCAACGGGAACCCGGTCTCTTTCAGATGCCGCCGCCGCAAGCCCCGCGGCGAGCGCGTCCGTGGCCCCGCGCAGGCTATACGAAGCAAAAAGGCGCTTCATCTTACTTCGGCGGAACCGGATTCGCAATAGGCAATATTCTGATATTTGCCTTCCATTCTTCTGAGGCGCAAAGATGGGGATCATGGCGATGAGAGAGCCCAGGTGAGCCGGGGCAGGCAGGTAAGAGGGCAGTAGCCCGGCACAATACCCATCAACAGACCGTGCAGCGCGCCGCACGTTCGGCTGGCATTCTTGACCAGCATAGACGGCATCGGCACGTGGGTTTCTCCCACGGTCAGACCTCACTCCCACATTCCGGGCAGTAGCTGCCTCTGCCGAGCAGCACATGGTCGCAGACTGGGCATTGTCGGACAATCCGGCTGGCAGCAGGACGTGCCGGCACGAGCAGGTTCAGCAGTGGCACAATGATGGTGATGGCCGTCCCGGTACCGCTGAAGCGAAAGAAGAAGAGCGAGAAAGAAGGGCAGTAAGAACAAGCTGTTGACGGTTGAGAAAGAAGAGCCCCAGGTCTCCCCGGGGCTCGCCCCTCAATCTTGCGGAGGCCGATAGGCCTGCGCCTCAGCCCTTGGGCTTCCAGAACGTCCAGCCGTTGGCAACGCCCTTCTTGCCAAGGCCACCCTCTTTCCGCTGCTTCTGGGTGGCCTCGACCATCGCCCCGGAGAGCGAGCGGCAGACCTTGCCGGCAGACGCGCCGGTCAGGATCCTGACGGCCTTGCCACTCTTGAGCCGCGGGGCGGCGATGACCTCGGCTTCGTAGTGGACTCCCTCGTAGTCGGCCTGGAGGACCGTGCCGACTTCGGGCCATTCGCGCTTGATCGTGCGGCGCTTGCGTTTGGGTCTGGGCTCGGGTGGCTCTTCCTCCTCCCGTGCGACGGTTACTTGAGTATCGGGATCACTTACTTGTGCAGGGACGGCGATCATGCCGTGCTCCTGCAGGTAACGGAAGTCATCCACCGTCAGGCTGGCCGCGGCTTGGGCCAGTGCTCTTTCTTCGTCGTTCATGGGGACGTACTCCTCCCGTGTAGAGTGATAGAGGGATGGATCTCAGGCAGGTAGCTCCGGATGCGCAGGAGCAGACTAAGGCCGACTGCGCGATTTCGTGAGGAGCTGACAGAGCTGTTTCAGGAACTCGCCCGGCAGCTCCTCCAGTGTGTGGATGATCGCGCTGCGGGGGAAGATGTCCCGGACGCAGGATTCCATGATCCCTATGCCGACCGGCTCGATGCCGGCCCTGGTCAGCTTTCCCACGGACTCACAAGCATGGTCCCAGGTGACGTTTTCGTCCCACGCACCGACCACGGGCTTGCCGTCGGTCAGGCAGAAAACAATCTTCCTGGATTCCGGCCTGGGAGCCAGCCTTTTCCCGGCAAATAGCAGGGATTCTCCGAGGGGGGTGAGGGACTTGGTGCCCATTGCCCCGAACCGGCCCGTCACCTGTCTCCACGGTTCCTCGAATGCCTTGAAGACGGAGTGATAGAGGGGCACGAACCGGCTGAACCGCTTCGCAAGCTCCTCTTCGGACACGCCAGTCTCCCGTGCCACTTCCGCCCGCACGTCCGCATCGAGAGTGGAGAAGCCGATCACCTCGGTTGGAAAGCCCAGCATGTCCAGCGTCTCCCCGAAAAGGATCGCCAGCTTCTGGCACATGTCGATGGCGGGGCCGCTCATGGAGCTCGAAAGGTCCAGGAGCAAGGTGCAGGCCGTGTTCTTCGCCTCGGCCGCAACATGCTTCCTGAATATGCGGCTGGAAGAGCAGGTCACGAGCCGGTGAAGCGAACGGGGATCCAGGGAACCCCGCGTCCTATCCCCGAGCCAGCGCGTTTCTTTGCGGCCCATGAGGGTACGGAGCAGCCGACGGCGGAGTCCCGAGACGTAGGGTCGGAGCTCTTCGATCTCCTTGCGATAGTCGAAGCCGCGGTCTGTCTTGGGCACTTCGACCACGTCGTCCTTGGTCGAGTAGACGCGATAGACCCCCTCGGCGTGGGAGGAATGCTGCTGCAGCTCGGACTCGATCAGACTGGCCAGCTGGCCCATCGGTCCGGCAGGCTGTTGATCTTCAGTTAGGGCAGTACCTGATGCCCCGCCCGGACTTCCTGGTTGAGGTCCCGGACCGGCGCCGCCCCGGTCTCCGCCTTCGGCCGGATTGCCGGGCTCGGGCGGAGGATTCTTGTCCTGTTCGTCCTCGGGCCGCTCGAAATCCTGGCTCAGCTTCTCCCAGATGCGGAGCGCAATCTCACCCACGTCCTTGGTCTTCCGACACGATCGGAGTTCAGAGAGTTCCGCATCGCAGAGGTCGGCCACGGCATAGGCATCTGCTGAGATCCAGGGCTGATCCGGCCGTCCGGATGCCCTTGTGTAGAGGGCCGACACGAACTGGTCGAACGGACCGGGCGTCCGCACCTGGCCCGTCCTTGCCCTCTCCGCCACGAACTCGAAGGCATCTTCCAGATTCAGCCGGGCTCCCGGGTACCGGCGTCCCATCAGTCCCTCCACCCGCCCGTCTTCCAGGGCGTTGAGTATCTGAAATGCCTGCGGTCCATGGGCCTTTCTGAACGTCGGCCCCAGTGTGGTCTGGGTGTAGACGGCGTGGCTGCATTCGTGATCGGCCCAGCCCCTGATTGCCCCCAGGAGGGCCTCAGGGACGTTCTCGGGAAGAGAGGGGAGGTAGATGGTCCTCCCGTTCGTCCTGCACCTATCACCCTCACAGACGAGCCTGAGGCCGTATCTGTGGGTGATGACACGGCTGACCTTTTCGAGCGTGGATTCGAGCTGTCGTGCTATCATAGTGGCGGTCCTTTTGCTGGAGGTACCGAGTACTTCTGAACAACCGTTGGGGCGTGGTTGGTCCGGCGGATGGGGGATGCGACAAGTGCCAGGCACGCGGTGGACAAGAGTCGTGGCGTTTGGATTGCTTGCCGCGCTCGTCTTTCTGTTCCTGTGGACCCTTCACTCCTGGTGTCTGTCCGCAGGTATCCTGGCCCTTGGCATAGCGGTGGGCGCAGCTGCCTGGTTCCTCAGGGGCCGCAAGCGGCTCGTGGCCATCGCTTCGATCGCTGCGCTATGGGTAGCAGCTGTCCTGGCTATTGGCCTGGCTGGGAGACGCACCATCACGGTCGAGAACAGAAGCCACCAGGTGCTCGCCGAACTGACAGTCTTCTTGGATACAAATCAGGTGCTGCAGGTGCACATGATTCCTGGGGGACGCTCTGTCTCCACCGAGGTCTACAGCCCGGACCTTCGAGGGGTCCTGGCTTTGTCCGGCAGGCTGAAAGATGGGACGCCGATTGAGGACCCCGAGGACTGTCCGGTGTGGTTTCCATCCGCACCGCAAACTGTCAGGATAGTGGTTGAAGAGGGAGGCGAAGCGCGAGTGCTGGCTGAGTAGTGCCCCGCATTCCACGCTGCTTGACAACTACGCCTCGCCCGCCTTCCTTCCGTTCATCAGCTCCCCCAAATGGCGCTGGGCGACTTCGTAGACCACCCGCCGGTCTTCTTCCTGGAGTCGGTTGAGTACAGCCAGGTCCAGGGCGGCGGGGAAGTCGTCCAGTTGCTGGTGTTTCCGGGCGAGTTCGATCAGGCGCCGGGTCGAAAATGTGCAGAACACCTTGTCGTTCTCCCGGGCGCGCCGGACGTCCTGGGCCACGGTTACGAGCTTTCGGGCCAGTGACCTCGTGCATCCGGGCGCACGTCTTCCGATTATGGTGGCTTCGAGGGGCGCGGGCATGTAGGACATCCGGAATACCGCCGCAAACCGGTCCAGGAAGGCTGCGTTCAGGACCCGAGTGCCGGCGTAGAGTCCGGCCTCATCCCCGTCTCCGAGCGAGTTGGCCGTGGTCACCAGGCGGAAGTTGGGGTGCGGTTCGACGATCTCGCCGCCGTTCTGGAGGAGCACGAGCCGCCCCTGATCTTCCATGAGCTGATGGATGGCGAAGGCCACGGCGGGCTCGATTCCGTCGATCTCGTCGATCAGGCAGATCGCTCCCATCCGCATGGCGCGGGGTAGGAACCCATGGTTGAAGGCGGTTTCGCCGTCCCGCACGGTCCATTCGCCGAGCAAGTCCGATTCGGTCAGGCCGCCCGACGCGGCCACCCTTACCACCGGCCAGTTGAGGCGCGCGGCCAGCTGTTCGACGAGAGTGGACTTCCCGCATCCCGTGGGTCCGACCAGAAGGATCCGTTCACTGTCTCTGAGCGAGACGAGGACCTGCCTGGCCAGCTCTTCCTCGAAGACGTAGTCGTCGTCCACTTCGGGCACGAGGTTGTCCGGCATGATATCGGCCAGGAACTCCACTCCGAAGAGCCGGGTGCGCTTCTTGAGGCCGGCCTCGGTGGCCTCGATCCGGGTCTCTTTGAGGTATGCGGCCAGGTCCTCGCTGATGAGGGGTGCGCCCGGACATCGCTGCCGGTACCTGCCAGGGCCCATCTCGTGCACCTCGTGAAGGTGCCCGAAGAGCTGATGCGACTTCTCTCCGCACAAACCGCAGTAGATCTCCATGCTTTCGTCCTTTCCGTACAAGGAACGGGCCCGGCTGTTGAACCGGACCCCTGGGTGTAGTGATGTGCTGTCAGCAGCGGCCTGCCGGTTACGGCGCTTGCTGGTCTGCGCCGGCGCGGCTCAGGTCTCGACACAGGCCGGCGAGGAAGCGTCCCATGTTCTCGGCCTGTTTCTGGCGGGAGACCGGCTCCTGGCTGTCCACCGGCAAGGGCTCGCCGATCACCTCGACTTGCTCTGACTCAAGCTCGAGAACCACCCGGCCGTTCTCCTCGGAATACCACTCTACATAGGCCCTGTCTTTCACGTAGTCGTAGGGCGGCAGGCCGGCCGTGATATCGCCAACCTCGCCGGTCTGAACGGTTGAGAACCGCTGCATGTAGGAGCCTTCCCGGATCTCTCCGGTGGCTCCCGTGTGGTTCCTGTCCATCGGCTGCTGGTTCCGCAGCCGGATCCTCGTCCCGCGTATGTCGCGGTGGAAGTCGCCGTTCAGGTCGAGCTTGACCCCCTCCTCCATGCCCAGGAACTGCAGCCAGCCGGTGACCTTCCCCGGCACGGTGTTGTCCAGTTCGCCTGCGATCAGGTTCTCGTGAGGTCTCCAGGCCATCTCCGTGGCCTCCTTTGCGTACAGAAGAAGAGCCCGGCCAAAGCCAGGCCCGTGGACCAACGTTAGGTAATGCTGAACTCAAAGCCCCATCTGGCAATAGAGAGCGTCCAGTAGGACTGACAGAAGAGCCGCTGCGCCGGGTTCTGGCAGCCCTCTCCCCGCCTCAGCAGGGACAGGTGGAGCCCACTTCAGGCTGGCTGCCCGGGAGCACTCTGGTTCTCGCTGTGGGCAAGCCGCAGGGCTTCGGTGAATTCCCTGCTGGGCTTCTCGGGAGGGTCCCAGGTGGACACCACACACGGCCTCTCGCCAATGCGCGGGGCTTCCTCCTCGCAGTCAAAGTCGCAGACGAGAACGCGGGCCGGCGTGTCGGCTTCAACCCCTTGCACGACGCCGCCGCCCACCCAGACGACCACCGTGGGGCGACCAGGCACCTTCTCGCCCCCGTCGCAGCTCCCCTTGCCGGTGCGGGCTTCCAGGGAGTCAAGCACCCCGTGCACGAACTCCCACAGGCCTTCGAGGCACTTGCGGTCTTCCTCGGTCAGGGAGTTGCCCTCTACGGCCCCGCCCAGAAGAGCAGCCTGGCGCTCCAGCAGGTCCCTGTCGACCTTGAGACCGGCTGTTGCCACGCTCGTGACGCGCGCGGCGGGCCGCCCTTGGGTCCTGGGCTCCTCCGGTGCTCCTTCACCGGGCACGCGTTGAAGCCTGCTGTCGGAGTGCCTGGGCGGCCGGGCGGCAAAGCCCATGTCGCAGTCGAAGAGCATGCCGCAGAAGGGGCAGAGAAGCTGTTGGGCGAGGTTCTGGTAGTCAGCGCCGCGCCTCAGAAGGGACAGGTGGAACCAGCACCCGCAGTGCGGGCAGTCGTGCGTGACCGTCTCGCGGTTGTCGCAGCACGCCTTGTGGTAGGTGTGGAGGACGATCTCCTTGTCATAGGTCGGATGCCTGTCTTCCACGACCTGCACAACGGTCTCGCCATCGGCGAGTGGTTCCTGGCAGAGGCCGCACACCTCCCCGCCTACCTCCTGGCTTTCAGCGTCTTCCATCGTTCCATCCTCCAGAAAGAAGAGGGGGCTCGGTCATCCTGAGCCCCCGGTGCAGCAGAGACATCTGCCCGCAGCGTTACTCCGGCTCGACCGGAGCGAACTGGAGCGCCTTCTCCTCAAGCGCCGTCGGCTTCAGCTCCAGCAGAGCATTGACCTGCTCCCACAGCTCCTTGATCTGGCTGCACGAGGTGGCCAGCCAGACAGTATCGAGCAGGTTATCCTTCTCGCTCTGGAGCACCAGCACCTGCCTGCCGAGATCTGATTCAGCCAGGATGTCGGCTTCCAGGGCCCTGGCCCTCGCCTGGACGGCGCCTTCGACCTCGTGGTCGGAGCGGCCGTAGTAGCCGCCTCGTTCCAGCTCGACCTCGACGGACGTGCCGTTGATGACGGCCCGCTGCTCGGCCCTCAGCCGGCGTTCGCGTCTCTCGATCTCTTCCTTCTGCTTCTGAAGATCCTCGAACTCCGTCTGCTGGGCGTCTATGCCCAGGCTCTCGTACGCCTTCCCGCGCGCCTGCTCTGTCACGCGCTGAAGCAGCGTCGGATCCTGCCTGGCCACCAGCGTCTCGATGCGCTGATCGATCCGCTTCGCAATCCTGTCTTTCCAGTGTGTCCGCTCGGCTACCGTTAACGACATGATCTGATCCTCCGTACAAGAGAAAAGGCCCCGGCGTGAGGCCGAGGCCGCTTTGAAGAAACAGTTCCTGCTCTTACGCCCGCCGTCAAACCATGGGCGATCACCTCCTTAGTCTGAAGACTCCTGCCGTGCTCACCGCTTTCCCACGGTGAACTTCTTTCCGCAGCCCTTGCAGATCCGAAGGGGCCGTTTGCCGAGGGTGACCGTCTGGCGATAGCCCTTGGCGATCGTCTCCTTGGACTGGCAGTGCGGGCACCGCGGCTTTCTTCCTCTTTTCATCTTCCATCACCTCAGGAAGAAGAGGGCTCGGGGCTTTATAAACCTCTCTCACCCGTCCCTTACTTTCTCCACCGACACCTTGGGGGCGTCATCGCGAGGCTTGTCTTCCTTCTCGGCTTGACCTTCAGGCGTTGGCCCGTCCCGGTGCGTGATGAGGTAGTCGTAGGCCTTCTGAAGTGCCAGGATGGCCTTGGGGATTTCGTTGAGCGAAAGGCTGTTGGTGCCCTTCCACTCGCCGGCCCTGTCCCGATAGCGCACTTCCACCACAACCTTGGGCAGAGGGATCTGCTTGCCCGCCTTCTCGATGATGTTCCTGAAGATGGCAGCCCGGACGGCGCCGGCCTTGAACACGGTTTCTGGTCTTGACATTCTCGGGTTATTCCTCCTATCGATAGGTACTACCTATACGTTACGATCGACAAGGAGTAGCTTGTTTATAAACCTTGCGGCTCATTTCAAACGCCCGAGCGGAGGGAGAAGGCCGAGCGGCCTTCCTTTCGGACCTTCCTAGAGAGCCGAATCGCGGAGCGACTAGAGGTGGAGAAATGAGTCGGCAGCGGCGGTGCCAAGCCGGTAGCACAGGATGAGAGACCGGGGCACAGTGGCTGCACATCAAATCCAATGAACGGAGAATGGCAGAACTGCGAGGTGGTGAGAAGTACAGAGCTCGGACGGCAGAGAACGAGGGCCTGGCTGGTTCCGACAAGTGGAAAGCCCTGTTTCCGGGCGGAATAGGCCTTCTTCCAGGCGGAATCGGCTATCGCCGAGGGATCATGCCGATTGCGTCGTCATCGAGCACCGTGCATCAGTTGGCCGTATCGATTCGTGCGAGGCCTGGGATGCCATGTGCAGGATGCTGAGCATCGGTTCATTCTGCTGCCCATATGAAGGCGCCAGAGTTTATAAGCCTTTCGCTTTTCGCAGAGGCATTGAGATCGGCGGCCGAAATCCGAAGACGGGCCCTTCTGAGGCCCGTTTTCAAGACTCTCACTTTTCGTGCTTGAGGCGGAAAGGCAGAGAAGGGCCGTGACTTCACATTCGTGACGGAATGTGAAGAGAATGGCACGAGAAGAGGCTCATGCAGGTGAGAATCGGCCCCCAAAGAGGGCCGCATCGCCAAATGTGAAACACCGGCGGAGAGACGAGCCTTTTGGCGACACGATACGGCATCGGACGGTGCAGGAATGGCAGCGATTCCTGGACTGCATCGAGGACTGCTGGCACAAGCTGATGATGCGGGTGATAGCGCACGTCCCTCTGCTCCTCACCGGCAGATCAGGATGCCCAGGCCCAGTGCGCTGGCGATCGCCGGGCCCTTGTTCAGGAACTCGCGGTGCTCGTAGTCCCCCAAGGCCGGGAGCGCGGCGCTGATTCCGCTTCGGGGCGATCTGGCCGAAGACCTGCGGCACTGGCTTGGCGACAAGCTCGGGGCTCTGCGGGATCCTGCGGAGGAGAAGAGAGCGCGCATGCCGTTGAGACTGCCGGTGGATATGGCCCTGTTCCCGGTGCCTCGCAACCTGATCAAGAGCTTCAACCTGGACCTGGCGGCAGCAGGCGTCCCGAAGCAGGACGAGCGCGGGCGAACAGTGGACCTGCACGCTCTTCGCCATACCTTCGGCACGCACCTGAGCAAGAACGGCGTCGCGCCACGGACAGCCCAGGCGGCCATGCGTCACTCTTCCCTCGACCTCACCATGCTTGCCCGCCGCGGCGGGAACGTCTACACCGACCCTATGCTCCTCGACTTTGCAGGTGCGAAGGAAGCGCTGCCGGACCTGTCGCTCGGCAGGGACGACCAAGGCGGAGAGAGTCAAGCGTCGTCATAGCAGCGGCGGTCTCGCTCTGCTCCTCCATCGCGGCCAAAACCACAGTCTCGTCCCCGGCCTAACGCCCTTATCGCGGACATATGACCGATGTTCGCCTCCCATCGGCGAGCCGTTGGGGCAGGGCGCCCCGCGCTGAGGCCGTGAAACGCCAGCATGGACACTATCGTGCCCCTGCGCGTGGGATCAGCGACCTGGTCCTGCGACACGAGCTGCCCTGCCGGGAACGAGCCGGGGCCTGTCTGATGCACGCCGCCATATTGGATATCTTTGCACCTCAGAAAAAGTGAAGCCTGAAATCGGAATATTGCCTATTGCGGTTTCTGTTTCTCGGCGTTACCATAAGGCGCCCTTGTAACCGGCATAGCCAGCATCGGACGGTGGGTGCAGTCATTGCTGCTGTCTGCCGGGGCCTATATCAGGAAGCGACTGGCTTCTCGGCGGTGCCGCCTGAACGTGGGTATCGAGTGGAGCCGTAACATGTGAACGTTGATGTATCCCGCCAGCGCGGGACCACAACCGAAGGGGGTAGTGTAATGAGTCCTTCCATCTGGCCGCGACGCTTACGTAGTGACGCCCTTGGACGAAGCAAGCTACTCGAACTTGAGGAATTGGAGCCGCGGGTTCTGCTGTCAGGCGCGCAGTACCTGCCGGGATTGGAGGCGCCGGATAGCGTACTCCAAGAGGCTGCCGGCCAGGTGATCTGTCTGGACTCCGATGATGCGGAAGATGCGTCTTACAACGGTCCTGTGACCATCGACGGCATTAGCGTCCCAGTGTTGTCGGCTGCTCGCGTCGGGTTGGGTGCACAGGCAAGCGCGCTGATTGAAAGCACCACGGAGCAGGTCACTGAGATGCTCGCACCCCTCGGGGTGGACGTCGCGGCTACGCTACCTGGCAGCGGCGAGTACTCAACCATTCACATTGGCGGCACAGACGATCCATTCGCCGCGTACGGGTGTTTCTACGGTCTTGCTGAGAAGGTCGGCCCTGGAAATGAAGGCCCACCAGACAGCGCGCTCGTCTTCGCGGAAAGCATCCTCCTGCCAGAGACCAACCACTACACGTCTGGGGACGGCGGCGCCACTATCACCATCGACAATCTGGACGACTCCACGGCGGGGACGGCCTGGCGCGCGACTTCACCAGACATCCATTACGTCAGGGTCAATGGCACAACCGTGAGTAACGGCGGCTCTATTACCTTGGACGGCTTCTCTCTCGGTGACACGTTCCGATTCAAGATAATGGTTGAGAACAACGGTGATGATTCGCCCGCCTGGTACAACAACATCACACTGAGCTTTCCTGAGTTCACGTCTTCCTCCGACAAGACCCGTGTGTCTCTGTATGATCAGGGCTCAGACCTGGAATACAACGAGTATTTTGGCTTCGAGGCTGGGGGGGGAGATGGATATGCCAACTACGTTATGGCCGAGTCCGTGAGCCAGAACGTATGGGATGGTGGCGACGGGCTGAGTGCTGAGAACGAGCACCTGGAGGTCACGGTTAAGCCGAAAGCGTACGGGAACTTCTACGTGTATTACCGCGTTGCTATGAGCAACCAGGAAAGCTGGACGAGTGGCTGGACTTATAACCCCTCCTCAGGCTGGTATTCGGACTGCCTGGGTTACAGAGCTTACAGGATCAAGGTTGTCTTGCCCGCGCCCGACACAACGCCTCCCACCGTTCCTTCGCTGCTTTCGCCATCCAATGGAGCTGAGACGAACGATACGACGGTGTACCTCGACTGGAGCGACTCGTCGGACTCGGGCACAGGGGTTGATTACTACCAGGTTCAGGTGGACAACTCGAGTTCGTTCAGCAGTCCGGAGTTCGATGAGACGCCGTCGTCTTCCAATGACACGACTTCATCGCTATCTGACGGGTACTACTACTGGCACGCGAGGGCGCGGGACAACGCCGGGAACTGGAGCGGCTGGTCGTCATCGCGGACTTTCCGGGTGGACACGACGGCCCCGTCTGTGCCGTCGCTGCTGGAGCCGATAGACGACGTAACCGTGGGGACAACCCGTCCATACCTCGACTGGACGAACAGTACGGACGGATCGGGCAGTGGGATACGTTACTACGAGCTGGTGGTGGAGTCGGACA
>Ga0114922_10000113_pt1 | contig 71464 bp, 48 predicted proteins | sample AartaG_FD_100975 | JGI IMG/M metagenome (GOLD analysis project Ga0114922, IMG submission 100975) | Deep subsurface microbial communities from Aarhus Bay to uncover new lineages of life (NeLLi) - Aarhus_00045 metaG | ecosystem: Environmental > Aquatic > Marine > Oceanic > Sediment | place...
AGTGTATATTGAGCGCCGCCTCCCGCCCCGCCACTCCTTTGCCCCTCCAAACCCCCCATTTTAACGCTAAAATTTTCCTAAATTTTCAAACGTTTTACACATTTCGCACACTTATTCGAGCGCAATTCCACCACTTTTTGTAAGTTTCTATTCACTTTTTGTAATTTTTCACACTTTGAAACACTTTTCAACACCCCCAACCCCCATTTTTAGCCCAAAATCAAGGCTGACCTCCCACCTGACAAATTCCCCACCCTCATTTTTCCCCCAAAATCCACCCCAATCACCCCCCGCCAGAATCGCTCTACATCAGCTTTTACTCCCGCATTATCCTGAACTTAACAGCCTTCCTCCGACCCCTAACTGCTTTTCTCACCAATGCTTAACGCAGCATCTCAGCAACTATCTGCCCGACTTGCTCACAAGCCTTCTTCTCGCTCAACGGCCGTACCAATTCTATAAGCTCACCACTGACGTGAGTTAACCTATCTCTATTTGCTATAAGCACTTGTATTACTCGCACAATTGGCTCAATCGAAGAAAAATATGGCATAAACTCCGGCACTAACTCTTTATTAGCCAAAATGTTAACCAGCGACAAATATCGCGTTTTTAACAGCCATCTGCCAACCAGATGCCACAATACCCTGCTGGATTGATACATTATCACCATGGGACAACCCGCAGCCGCCACCTGCAAAGTTGCGCTACCGCTTGCCACAATTGCAAAATCCGCCGCCCGAGCAGCCTCGTTAACCGAACTAATCGCGTATTTACACTCAAAACCGGGGATTTTAGAAGCTTCAAGGACCTCCCGCCTCTCAGCATCAACAGCCACAGTAGTGAAAGCAGCGTTAGGATATTTTTGCTTTAAGCGGACGGCTATTTCTTGCATCGGAACCCAGAGCGCATCTATCTCAGCGGCCCGTGAGCCCGGCATAAGCGCAAAACGTGCATTTTCAGGCTGAAAATCGGCGTATTCTTTAAGGCAGCTTTCTAAATCCACGTCCAGTTGATCGAGCATCGGATTGCCCACGAAGACCACATCGATGCCTCTTTGTCTGAACCAGTCCTGCTCGAAAGGCAGTATACAGCAGAGTTTATCGCAGTATTTTCGCAGTTTAGCTATTCGCCAGCCGGCCCAGGCCCACAATTGAGGGGCGATATAGAACAGAGTTTTAATGTCGGTTTTTTTTGCGGCCTTTGCGATATGGAAGTTGAATGCCGGGGAATCGCAGACGATGACCAGGTTGACGTTATTGCTTTTGAGATAAGAGGTTATACGTTTTATCAGCTTGTAGAAACGAAAGACGTGTCTGAAGGCTTTGTATATCATAGCTGCTTTGGTGGTGGTGGTTTCGAGGAGTTTACAGCCGGCCTCGGCCATTTTCGGGCCGCCAACGCCGACGAATTCGATGTTGTAAGTGCTTTGTTTCAAGGTGTTTATCAAGCCTGCGCAGTTGGCGTCGCCACTCGGTTCGGCGGCACTTAGAAAGATACGATATGTTTCGTTGGCTTCCTGCATAATCACTTAAGGCGCATTTATTAGCAGGATTCGGCGCAAATAGCCAGGAGATTTTATGAGACGCCTATAGAGGAGAGGTGGATTTTTAGGCGAAAAATGGTGGTGGAGGAATTTAGGTGGGCGTGGGCACCCTTGTTTTTGGGCTTAAAATGGGGGTTGGGGGTGTTGAAAAGTGTTTCAAAGTGTGAAAAGTTTGGAAAAACTCAGAAAAAGTGGTGGAATGGCGCTCGAATAAGTGTTTGAAAGTGTTTCAAAGTGTGAAAATTTAGGAAAATTTTAGCGTTAAAATGGGGGGTTTGGAGGGGCAAAGGAGTGGCGGAGTTGGAGGCGGCGGGCAATATACACTATTTAAACTAGTGTATATCTTGGGGGAAAACTGCGCGTTTTGTCAAATGTGTTGTCGATTTGCGCAAAAGTGTTAACATTTTGCGCGAGATTTTGAGCGGAGTTTTGAGCGGCCGGATAGGAAAATCAAATATTAAAAATCAAAATGCAAAGATACAGTGCAAAAATTAAAAATATTGACTAATTCTGGGTCCCCTGCTGTTGTGTCATGGAAGTGTCTTCTCGGGGATAAAGGGTTCGAGTTGCGCGTTACGGGTTACGAGTTAAAGGAAGGTGAAAGAGCAGGTCGCGCGGTGCGGCCGGAGGGGCAACGAGGAGACATAAAGTAGTACGCCGTAGGCGTGCAGAGAAAATAGTATCCGAGCAGGAGGCAGCACAAGCGAGTGGTAGGGCAGAGAAAGAATTGGGGTGGGGGGGCGAGGTACGAGGGGTTAGGGAGGGGAAAAAACTGTTTGACGGGATGGGGAGATTGGGGTAATTTATTGGCGTGAAAAATGAGTGCAGCAGAGAGCGGGCGACCGGGGTATTACGGTCGGTTTGCGGTTATGATTAATAATATCGTCGTGGATAGCAAACGAGCATTTACCATCTGGGAATTACTGTGCGTACTTGCTATCATTTTCATATTGTTTGCCCTTCTGATGCCTTCATTGAACAGGGTGCGAAGACAAGCTGTGCGAGTGGTCTGTGGGTCTTACTTGGCCGGATACGGGAGAGCGGGACTATCGTACCTGAATGACAACGACGGGGTGTTCCCCGAACCAAGTGAATGGCTCTACACAACGAAGTCAGACAGCGAGGCGCATCCAATAGGATGCCGCTGGCACGATGGGGCGATGGCGCCAGATGGAGAAATCATGAGTTCATCCGAGGAATACCGTGGGAAGATGTGGGCTTACATCGGCGAGATGGGACTCGGTCCCTGCCCGACTTTCCGGCGTTTTGCATCTTCGAGAGGTTGTGAGAACCCTGAACACAATATCGATTTGGATATCATACCCCAGTACAGCTACACGATGAATGGATATCTGGGGACTACACGAGAAGGCGGTGTGCTCAGAACTGACGAAGTAAGAGATCCAAGCAAGGTGTTCTTGTTCGCAGAAGAGAACTCCTGGAGCGTTCGGCCGGACCATCCCGAATTTCCTGCCAGATGGTTGTCAGCACCTTTGAGCACCAAGGCGCTGGATGACACGGTTCTGCTTATACGTCCAACTCCGGACGCCAACGACTGCTTTGCCACATACCACGACGCCCCAAGGGGAGATCTAAATCGCGGATACGGCAACGTCGTATTCATTGATGGTCACGTGGAGCCGATTTCGGCCGAGGACCAACTTAGAAAAACTATGCATCGTGGCAAAAGGCGAGTCGGACCCGGCGGAAATCTGTCCTGGTCATGGGCGAGCAAGTCACCGCCACCGGGTGGATGGGATGGGCAATAAAAAGATAGATATGCTGACAGCAAACTGCCTAAGGGGCAGATGAAAGATTAAGATGGAGGTATAGCGATGGACATTAACAAGTCAGCAAACGAAAACAGCCAAGAGCCTAAACCGGAGGGCGAAAAGGCAATTACCGCGGAGAAGAAGCCTACGACTACCATACTGGGCGTGGAGATCGGGGAGGACCTGGAGATGTTCAAGAGGTACTTTAATTTGAGTGGGGGAAGCCTGTTTTACTGCCTAAGTGCGGTGTTCGTTGCATACGGGATAGCGAAAGTGATGGGGCCAATCCTATCGGGCGAAGGGGCTCTGAAGGAGGTACTTCCGTCTATCTTTACCCTTCACGTATATGAAGTGGCGCTGCTTGGTGTTTTAGTGCTGATAGTATCCAAGAAGGTCGTTGACGACGCCATATCGATAGTGGTTTTGATGGCGCTATTTCTCGTGGGCACGAGCATTGCGCTGGGGTCAGTGGCAGACAAAAACATTCCTGCGAGTTTTTGGGTTGGGCTTATTAGTATAGCAGTGGCTCTCGGCAAGTTCTTTGTAATGCGGCGCCTCGCCGGGATTCCGCTGAGAGTCCTGTCGGTTGTAGGCTTTGGGGGTCTAATCGCATGCAACTATGTAGGGCCTATTCTTATGGCACGAGCGATATCGGTCGACCCCTCACAAGAGCTGGCCCGGAGAGGTCTTTGGATGTTTCTCTGGGTAGCCATGCTGATTGCTGCTATTATTGTGCTCATAGAGGCAATGAGAGGAAAGCCTCCGCAAGCAGAACAAAATGAACGGGCCTTTCTCCAGAGTCCCATTATGGTGTATGTCTTTGCGCTTATTCTGCTTATCGCGTCAGGCGTACATCAATACTCTATGGCATTTACGTTTGCACTCGAACGTGTTCTCGGTGATTTCGTGCCGGTGACTCTTATAGGCACCTTGCTGTTGCTTGAGATATTGCGTCACTCAGGCAAGCGATTCGGCGTTGCTGAGATCGTCATCGCTTGTGTGCCTTTGGCGACCATGATGTTGTCTATTGCGGAGAAGTCGGTCCTGGCATCCGGGGAATTTGGCCTCGGACTGATATGCTATCCACCTATGATACTGGCGTTATCGGGATTGTCGATAGGGGGTCTGGCGTTTTATCGACGGTGGTCCGGACTGATGCCGGTGGTAGCTGCCTATGGGCTTGGTGTAATTTTGACGGTGGGATTTTCCCCGGAACATCCGCATGATTTGAATACACACGCTTGTGCTTGGACCCTTGTGGCTGCGCTTTTGGTCTATGGAATTGTCGTCCGCAACCAGCTAATATATCTCGCAGGAGTTGTCGTTCTTTGCATTGACCTGGTCCAATTAGAACCCTTTTCAGTCTTTGTAAAAAACTCGAATCTAACAGAGTTTGGAGGTCTTGCCGGCGTTAGCGGGCTTTGCTGCATAGCTTTTTACCTGTTATTTGGTCAGCGACTGCATAGGGCCGTTCAGATTTTCGGTGCACTATGTGTGGCCGGCTTTTTTTATGACTATCTACCGGAATACATCCATTGGAGAGACATAATAGCTTTGCTTGCAATTGGATGTCTTATGGCTTTACTGTGGTTTAGAAGGAAAGACGTTCCAGCCATGGCAATCCTGTGTGTGCCGTTATTAATAAAGTTGTACTTACTGGCAAAGCGTCTTGCATATTGGCGCTTTGTGATACTTGGGTTCTTACTGCTCGCAGCAGGAACCATCGCAAGTCTCCTTAAGAGCCGAACAAGAGAACAGATAACGGAGGATGACCCCGGTTAGATAGGCTTACGCCATCTCACGGGGCAGGGGTTAGGGGGCGATATCGTGGTTCGTGATTCGTGGTTGGTGAGTCGTGGTTCGTGGGTCGTGGTTCGTTCCGTCCGCGGAAGGCCGGGTCTTCGATATTGAGTTATCAAAGAGCAAAGATACAGTGCAAAAATAAAAACTGGATTCCCGCGTTCGCGGGAATGACAGAGTCAAGCACGGAATGACAGGGGGAGGGGGATTTCAAGAAATTTTTTGGCGTGCGTTTTTTTTGTAAGAGTCTGGAAATACAGGAGCTACGGGTATTTCTGCGGCCGGGATTAAAATTTACAGCAGATTGTTCTTGACAGTTTCAGAGCGAAATCTATAAGTGAGTGTTAGTCAGCAGAACCATTGAAAGCGATAAAGCCAGCAAAGCTGGGCTTATGTTTTGCGCGACGCTGTTTATTTTTGTATTACAAGGTTGCCCAAAGCTTAAAGTTTCAAGGGCAGCAGCGTGTTCTGTGTTTAATTTTTGATACCATACACACCCGCATGTCCGGTTGTATTCGTGGGGAGTATGGGGGCCAACATCGGGGCCAGAGCGTTTTGAACGCTAATTAAAGCGGGTGGGATTTTCTGCTCAGGGAGGAGCGGCCCGCCGAGTATTTCGCACAGCAAGGGGCACCTAGATTTTGAGTTAAGTATGGAGACTAACACATGTCTCAAGTCTGCACGCTTTGTGCGTGATGAAGATAGAAGGCGGCTGGATTGCGGTCTAGCAAAAACTTAAACCCACTGAAGGAAAGGAGGTGAATAATCAGGTCGGTGGGAAGAATGAAAGGAGGAGGATTTGTGAGAAGTATTGTTGAGATTGTGTGTTTTACATAGGTTTTAACATTTTGTTAATGGAGGTGAATTATGTGTAGGAAAAGGATAAGTTTGTTCTGTCTTGTCTTACTGGTGGGTCTGGCTGGTACAGCACAAGGGGCGACTTACTACGTCAGTCCTTCCGGCAACGACAACAACTCAGGTACGTCGCAGGCCGATGCGTGGCAAACCATTGGTAAGGTAAACACTGTAAGCTTCGGCGACGGCGACACGATATTGTTTGAAGGCGGCCAGACGTTCAGCGGGTCGCTCTTGTTTGATACAGGCGACGGTGGTACAGTGGCCAGTCCCCTGACGGTCAGTTCATACGGGACGGGGCGGGCAACAATAAGCTCGGGAAGTAACGATGGGCTTTTCGTGTTAAACCGTGCGGCGTTTGTCGTAGAGGATTTGAATTTTGTTGGCTCTGGCCTCGAGGACCCCGATGGCGGCAATGGTATCACGTTTGCGGTGGAGATAAAAGGCGGTCTTAAGCTGGAATATGCCTGTGTCGACGACGTTGAAGTAAGTGGATACCGCTGGACAGGAATCGCTATAAACGGCTGGAATGGCAAAGGAGGGATGAGCGGGTTCAAAGATGTCCGGATTACCAATGCAGTAGTTCATGACAACGGTGATAAGGGCATAAATTCCGAAAGTGTGTGGGCGGATGGTGAGTGGCCGTATCGCACCTATCCGCATGAGAATATCTATGTCGGTAACTGCAAGACCTACAACCACATTGGCATTGCCAGTACGGGAATGCACTCTGGAAACGGCATCGTGATTTCACAGAGTATCGGGGCGACAATTGAGTTCTGCGAAGCGTGGAACAATGGTGAGCGCAATAACGCAGGAGGCGGTCCTCTCGGTATCTGGATGTGGGAGATAGTCGATGGTGTCATCCAGTTCTGCGAGTCCCACCACAACAAGACGAGCACTAATGACGGTGGCGGATTTGACCTTGACGGCGGCAGTCAGAACTCCGTCATGCAGTATAATTATTCGCATGACAACTACGGCTGCGGATATCTGGTTTGTCAGTTCGATGGTGCCAGAGCTTTAAAGAATTGCATAGTTCGGTATAACATCAGCGAGAATGATTCGCTCTATATTCCCCAGGGAGCGATTGATTTCTGGGCACCGGGGACAAAAGACAAGATAGAAGACACACTGGTATATAATAACACACTGTATGTCTCGGGCGATTCATTAGGACCGGCATATAGAGCGCACAGCGATTATATTACCGGCACATCCGTTCACAACAACATATTCGTTACATCGGGTCAACCTGTTGTCGCAGTGGACTTTCCTTCCGGAGGATATAGTTTTCAGGGTAACTGCTACTGGGCATCCGGAGAGACTGTCAAGATTGACTGGGGCGGCACGATGTACAACAGCGTTGCTGAATGGCGAACAGGTACAAGTCAGGAGATGCTTGGCGGTTCTGACGTTGGCTTCGAGATGGACCCGGACCTGTTCAATGCCGGTGGCGGCGGGACGATAGGTGACCCCTGTCTTCTCTGGACGCTTAACGATTACCGGTTGAAGCCAGGAAATACACTTATTGGTGCCGGGTTAGATCTTCAAGCGGAGTTTGGCATCAATCCAGGAACGCGTGATTTTTATGGCACAAGCATTCCCATTAGTGGTGCGTACGATGTGGGTGCGCACGAGTTCGACGCCAGTGCGGTGCCGGTCTCGAAGGCTGATTACTACTTAATGAAGATGAATACGACGCTTAATGTTGACGCCGCATCGGGCGTTCTGGCCAATGACTTTGCCCATGAAGGAACGCTTTCCGCAAGCCTTGTTTCAGACGCCGGTAACGGTTCGGTTAGTTTGAATTCGGACGGTTCGTTCTCGTACACCCCGAATACCGACTTTAAGGGGACTGACAGCTTCACCTATAAGGCGAACGACGGCACGGACGACAGCAACATCTCTGTGGTCTCTATAGATGTGCGTGACCCGAAGCCGGTGGCGAACGATGACACCTACTATACTTATCAGGACACTACTCTTACCATTGATGCCGATGAGGGCGTTCTGGCTAACGACGAGCCTTCCGGAGTACTGACCGCGACCCTCGTTTCCAACCCCGGTAATGGCGCGCTCAGTTACTTTAATTCGGATGGTTCGTTCGAGTACACCCCGGGTCTCGCATTCCAGGGAGCGGACAACTTCACCTACAAGGCCAACTGGTCAGGAGACGACAGCAACGTGGTCACGGTCACAATAAATGTGACCGAGGCGGTTCCGTGGAAGCACGTAGTAAACAACAGCTTCGAGCTGAATAACGCCGGGAAGCAAATCACTGAGAAGACAACTGATATGGTGAGTGTGATGGGCTGGACCAATTCCGGCGGTGGCTACTGCGGCGTGGAACCAATCGAATTGCGAGATTGCCCGGGCAGCCAGGGCACCTGCTTTGCGTATGCCCAGCACAGCGGCGGTACCAGTTTCTATCAAATTACCGACCATAACATCGCTGCGGACACGCGCTACACGCTTTTGTGGGACGGAGATAATATATGGCAGAAGAATCCTACGATTATCACGTCGCTCTTCTACGATGACGGCAACGGTCATACTGAGATTACCAGCAAGTCGTTCTCTCTGACGACGGGTTTTATATCCGATACGATACGCTGGGGTGAGGACATGGACCTTCCGATGGAATTCATCACGCCATCCAGCGCGGCCTATATCGGAGAGAAATTAGGCGTCAAGTTCAGCTTTGTCGATGGAGGCGGCAGCGTGTACACCGCCGTTGACAGGATTCGGTTGAATGTTGTTCCCTTAGAGCTTGCCTGGACGCCGAACCCGGCTGACGGAGTTGCGTATGTTGCAACGGGTGCGGACCTTAGCTGGACGGCGGGAAGTTATGCGACTTCGCATGATGTGTACTTCGGCACCGACGTTACGGCTGTGACCGAGGCCGACCACTCCTCGCCCGAGTTCAAAGGCAACCAGACCGGCACGATATTTGAGCCCGTAATGGCTGCTGATACCACCTACTACTGGCGAATTGATGAGGTCGATGGCGGTACCTATACAGGCGATGTCTGGAGCTTCACGACCCAAGGGGCAGACTATGTGGCCAACGGTGAAACTGCCGTTTCCGGTTTGCTTAGTCTCGACTACACCGCTACTCAGTATAGCAATAGCCGCTATGAGTGGATTCGTGAGGTCGAGTCGGCCGGCGGTCCACAAACCCGTTACAGTTATATGGAGCACAAGTGGACGTTCAACATCCCTGCTGGCGGCGAGACGGTAACGTTCTACGTGGAGGCTTTTCACACCGAGAACGAGGACAACGATGATTTCGTCTTTGCCTACTCAACAGACGACGTAATCTACACGGATATGGTGACGGTAACGAAGACCAGCGACGATGACACGCCCCAGAGCTACGGGCTGCCTGGTGGTACCAGCGGCACGGTTTACGTTCGTGCTATGGATACCGACCAGACGGCGGGCAACGCGAAGCTGGATAAGATTTTTGTCGACCATATGTATATCCGGGCTGGGATTGGTGTGCCTACGCCGACACCTACAGCTACGCCGACACCTACACCGACGCCTACACCGACGCCGACGCCGACACCCACGCCGACACCTACGCCGACCCCGACTCCTACGCCAACCCCGACTCCTACGCCAACACCTACTGGAACACCGGGTCCGACGATATTCTACGATGGGTTCGAAAGCAACGACTACGTTACAGGCGGCTGGACCATAGCGAATGACGATGCTACCATTTCGAAGCTGTCGCCTTATGAGGGTACTTATAGTACAAAACTCAAAGGGACAACCTGGATAGAAAAGGCCATCAGTACCGCCGGCTACACCGACATCCATGTCAAGTATGCGCGCAGACAAAATGGTGGTTTTGAACCCGAAGAATACCTGTTTATTGAATGGTGGGACGGCAGCGACTGGAATCTGCTTGAGTCGACGCAGGATATCTCCTGGGTTTATAAGGATATGACCTGCGGCTCTGGCGCTGACAACAATGCCAACTTCAAGTTGAGATTCCGTACCAACGCTAACAAACCACCCAATGAGCATGGTGCCGTTGACGTGGTCGAGATTACCGGTACAGTTCAGTGATGTGCTCATATCAGGTTATTTTGACCTGATGTAAGAGGTGTTTGTTAAAAAGCGTGGCGGTCATTGCGGCCGCCACGCTTTGTGGGTTTAAGTTACGGATTTTGGAGAATTCAAGGCCCCGCTGTGGAAAGGAGGTGAAGAATCAGAGCAGTGGGAAGAATGAAAGGAGGAGGATTTGTGAGAAGTATTGTTGAAGTTGTGTGTTTTGTATAGGTTTTGATAACACCTTTTGAAAGGGGGTGTACAATGTGTAGGAAAAAATTAGTATGTTTAACGACTGTTGTTTTTTTGTTCGGCCTGAGCTTTGGGATTGAATCAGCAGAATCTGCAAGTCTCAAAAAGCAACCTTACCTGTTATATCCGGGTACCAACACTGAAATGACAGTTCTGTGGCAGCTGAACGGCACTACGAGCTGTACTCTTGAGTGGGGGCTGGACACATCTTATTCGGATGGAAATACTGTTACGACCGAATATGGTACAGACCATCAGCATAAGTATAACATCACCAGTCTTACGCCGGGCAGCAAGTATTACTATCGGGTTACAGCGGATGCCGATAGCGCCACCGGTTCCTTTTTAGCGGCACCAGACGTGAATGTGATTGAGGTGAAGCTCCTCGTCTACGGAGATACACGCAGCCAGCCGGAAATTCAAGACGAGGTTATGGCGGAAATAATAGACACCTATGAGGCTGACCCCGATTATCAGACTATTGCAATGCATACGGGAGACTGGGTCGGCGACAACAGTGAAGCTTCCTGGACAGAAGAGTGGTTCGACTCCAATCTGACAAACTGTGTTGCTGTACATGGTAGTTTGCCCATCAACGGCTGCATGGGCAATCATGAGGGAACGGGAACTGTCTTTGAAAAGTATTACCCGTACCCGTATGTTTCAGAGCACTACTGGTCCTTTGATTACGGCCCTGTGCATGTTGCTATTATCGACCAGTACACCAGCTACAATCCCGGCTCGGCGCAGTATACCTGGCTGGAGAATGACCTTGCCACTACCGACAGAGAATGGGTGTTTCTAGTTTTTCACGAGCCGGGCTACTCTGCCGGCGGTCACGGCAATAACAACAGTGTTCAGAGCTATATTCAGCCGCTGTGTGTGGATTACGGTGTGGACATCGTTTTTAACGGACACAACCATTATTATGCCCGCACCACTGTTAATAGAACCAAGCACATCACTGCCGGCACTGCCGGGGCACCGTCCAGGACTCCTGACGCGAACATGGTTGAGTTCTGTAAGGAAGAATACCATTTCTGCAAGATTGACATTTACGGCGGCGGCAGCCTACTTGATTTTACGGCTGTAGACAGGTACGGGGTAACCATAGACTCATTTATAATCAGCCATGGGCCTATAGTTAACGATTTGACTATCGATGAGACTGCTGTTGCCGGTACGGTTACCGGCAGATACCCGGACACCCACACCAGCGACAACGTCGACGAGTCCATCGAAGAAGCGCTGTCAAAAGGCGGTCCGTCGTCGAAGTACAGCTATCTGGAGCACAAATGGCTGATTGACGTAATTGGCGGAGCCGATACGGTAACTTTCAAGGTTGAAGCATACCAGAGCGCCAGCACCGACGGCGATAACTTTGTCTTCGCCTACTCGACTGACGATGTGGACTACACGAATATGCTGACGGTGACCAAGACAAGTGACGATGACACGTATCAGAGTTACGAGATGCCCAACGATGTCAATTACAATGTTTATATCCGAGTAATGGATACCGACCAAACGGGAGGCAACCAAGGTCAGGATACCATTTATGTCGATCACATGTACATCAAGTCCGTAGGTGTCGGTGGTCCGGCCCCTAACGATGTCGACCCGCCGTCGCCGGACCCGATGACCTGGGCGACGGCGCCGTATGCGACCGGGGCCTACTCGATAGCAATGGTGGCAACAACAGCATCTGACGAAAGCGGGGTGAAATACTACTTCGAAGAGACCAGCGGCAATCCGGGAGGAAACGATAGCGGCTGGAAGGACACCACCAGCTACGAGGATATAGGCCTTGACCCGAACACCACGTACACGTATCGTGTTCGGGCGAGAGACAGGTCGGCTAATCTGAACCTGACCGACTGGTCGACACCACCGGCGTCAGCAACCACACAGTCGGTTGGTAGTGGAGGCACTCCCTTCTTCACTGACGGCTTCGAAAGTGGTGACTTTGCCACAGGCGGCTGGACGACAAGCGAGAACACCAGCGTCGGAAGCGCATTTGCTTATACAGGCACTTACGGGGCCAAACTTGGCAAGGAGAGCTGGATAGAGAAGGCAGTGAGCACAGTTGGTTATACCGACATCCACCTCAAGTATGCTCGTAAAGCGGTAGGTCTTAGTTCCGGAGAAGAATTTATCGCAAGGTGGTATGACGGCAGCGACTGGCATATACTTGAATCGACACTGGATACTAATTGGGCCGAGAAGATTTGGCTCTGTGGTATCAGTGCCAATAACAATCCTGACTTCCGGATAAAGTTCTCCAGCAACGGTGCGCATCCTTCTCAGGAATATACCTGCCTTGATGATGTTGAGGTCAGCGGCTCCGACGGCGAGCCGACTCCGACACCAACTCCAACGGCGACGCCAACGCCGACACCTACACCAACGGCCACGCCGGGGCCGGACATGTATGTCAATGACATAGCGATGACGTGGTATGAGCCTAAGAGCGGCTACTATGCTGCCAAGGCGACGGTGTGGGTTAAGGACGAGTACACCGATGACGTGGATGGCGCGACGGTTACCGGTGCGTGGAGTGGTGCCACCACCAGCGGCGATACCAGCGGCGATACCGGTCAGGACGGCAAGGTAACCTTAGAGTCCAAGGCAGTTAAAGGCGGCGGTACGTTTACATTTACTGTGACAGACGTCTCGGCGACCGGGTTCACGTACAATCCTGCGCTTAATGTGATGGACAGTAACTCGGTTACTGCGCCGTAGGACAGATAGATGCTTAGGCGGATTGTCTCGGCTAAGTATTGGCTTAGAGAGCGTGGCGGTCATTGCGGCCGCCACGCATTGTGGGAAGTAGTTATATGGTTGAGAGATTTGGGTTCCCGTTCTTGAAAGGAGGTGAGACCAAAGAGGAACGGGACGAGAGAAGGTTTGCATAGGTTTTGATTAAGAATTTTTTAAGGAGGTGAATATTATGTTTAGGAGAATAATTTGTTTTGTGAGTTTTGGTTTATTGCTGGTCATGGCTGCCGGCGCTCAAGGGACGACGTACTATGTGAGTCCTTCGGGGAACGACAATAACAGCGGGACGAGCACGGGCGATGCGTGGGCGACGACGGACAAGGTGAACAGTATGACGTTTAGCGCCGGTGACGGCATATTGTTTGAAGGGGGCGAGACGTTCAGCGGCGGACTGGTCTTTGGCTCCAGCGGTACTGCGGCAAGCCCGATTGTAGTAAGTTCGTACGGGACGGGGAGGGCAACGATACAGGGAGACTTTGAAGAGATAGTTCTTTACGCCCTGAACTGCGCCGGGTATGAAATAAGCGATATGATTTTCCGCGGGTCGGGCAATACCGGCAATCAGGACAATTTAGATTTCTGCGGGATAAAGTTTTATAATACCTCAGGTGTTGAGCTTGAGTACGTTCGGATTGACAACGTGGAGGTATCGGGAGTTCGAGGCTGGGGTATAGTTTTCGACGGCGACAACTTCAAGGGTTTCAGAGATGTGCATGTTACCAACTGTGAGGTTTGTGATATCGGCTGCGAAGGGATTAACAGCGCTACCGACTGGCAGGTGCGCGGCGATACGCATCATGATTTTTACATTGCCAACTGCAAGGTATACAATGTCACGGGCGTTCCGGGCCATGAACCGCACAGCGGCAACGGAATTGTCTTGGGCGGTGTCGATGGCGCGGTAATTGAGTTCTGCGAGGTTTGGAACTGCGGTCAGCTCAATGACGCCGGCGGCGGCGGTCCCATAGCAATATGGGTCTGGGAATCGAAGAATGTTTTATTTCAGTTCAACGAAGCGTACGGGCAGAAGACAAAAGGCGGCGACGGCGGCGGATTTGACCTGGATATGGGTTCGAGCTACTGCACGATGCAGTATAATTACTCGCACGATAACTACGGCTGCGGTGTCCTGATTATGCAATACACGCAGTCTCGTTACAGCGGGGACCACATATTCCGGTATAACATCAGCGCGAATGACTCGCAATATCAACCGCGTGCCGGTGGAGTTGCTTTTTACGCATCTGCGACGCTGCAGAACGTAGAGGTATACAATAATACTTTCTACGGCGGCCCGGACTCGACGATGGGAGGTGTCAGCTCCAGCACATGGCGCGGCAGTTTCAGCAACATAAATCTTCGCAACAACATTTTTGTAACCGAACCCGGTAAGAAGACGCTGTGGATATCAGATGGTGACGGTCTTAACTTCCAGAATAATTTCTACTGGCAGATGGGCGAGCCTCTTGTTCTCGAATGGTTAGATACAACATATAACAATTTAGCCGATTTTCGTGCGGGCACAGGGCAGGAGATGCTTGACGGTCAGCCGGTAGGGCTGGAAGTCGACCCACAGCTTGTTGATGTTACCGACCACCCGATTGTCGGCGCGGGCAACTGGTCCAGCCTAACGGGCTACCAGGTACAGTCGAATTCGGCGTGTATCGATTATGGACTGGACTTAGCGACGCTTTTTGGAATGGACGTCGGAACTCAGGGTTTCTACGGCAATTCCATTCCGCAGGGCAGTGTTTTTGACGTTGGAGCACATGAGTATCCTGGCGGTGGAACGCCCGATACGACGGCGCCGTCACCCGACCCGATGACGTGGGCAACAGCACCTTATGCCCTTGGGGACAATGCAGTTAAGATGGTAGCGACGGCGGCTTCCGATGCGAGCGGTGTGGAGTACCTCTTCGAATGCACAGCCGGGGGCGGTCACGACAGTTACTGGCAGTCGAGCACCACCTATATCGACAGCGGTCTAACTCCGAGCACTCAGTACACTTACGCGGCGAAGGCCCGCGATAAAAGCTACAATCAGAACGAGACGGGCCCGTCCACCGCGGAATCAGCGACGACGGATCCGCCCGATACGAGTCCACCAAGCCCCGACCCGATGACCTTTGCAACGGCTCCATACGGCAGCGGCTATCAATCGATCGCGATGGAGGCGACGACCGCTACGGATAATTCGGAAACAGGCGTAGAGTACTATTTTGCGTGCTTGACTTCCGGTGGTCATGACAGCGGCTGGCAGGACAGTACATCGTATGAGGACACCGGTCTGGTAATAAATACTGACTACACGTACCAGGTTAAGGCCCGCGATAAGAGCTCGAACCAGAATGAGACCGGCTGGTCAACAGCAGAAACCGGCTCGACCCTGCCCTATTATGGAACTACTGTGTTCTCTGATGGTTTTGAAAGCGGCAGCTTCGATGCAGGCGGCTGGGTGTACGGCTCGAATCCTCCGGACTACACTTATGTCACGACCAAAGCAGTGTATACAGGGACGTATGGAGCACACATGAGCCGGGCGGCGTGGTTACAGAAGCCGATGAGCACTGTCGGCTTAGAAAACATCCGAATTAAGTATGCGCGCAGGCTGCTATCAATCAGCGGCGGTGGAGTACTGGATGTGAGCTGGTGGGACGGCGCGAGTACACATCTTATTGAAAGGCTGGAGGCGCCAGAGGAGCAGCCGGACCTGCCATGGGGTGTGACAGACGTGATTTTACCGGCGGAAGCTGAGGGCAATCCGGACTTCGAGCTGCAATTCTCGTACAGCAGCGTACACAAGAATCTGAAAGCTCATATTGATGATGTCGAGATAATGGCCGAAGGAGAGGTGCCTACGCCGACGCCGACTCCAACACCGACACCAACGCCGACACCGACACCGACACCAACACCTACTCCAACGCCGACACCTACTCCAACGCCGACACCTACACCGACACCAACACCTACTCCAACGCCGACACCGACACCGACGCCAACACCTACAGGAACGCCAGGGCCGACTATCTTCTTCGATGGCTTTGAGGATGGCGACCTGGTCGGCTGGACCATAAGCGGCCCAGTTTCGGTTAAGAGCGTCGGAGGTGTTTCAGGCAACTACGCATGTCTACAGAAGACAGCTTGGTTAGAGAAGGCTATCAGCACGGGCGGCTACACTAACATACATGTTAAGTATTACCGCTGGGTGGCCAGTACAAACCTGTATGTGGAATGGTATGACGGCAGCAATTGGAATTTGCTCGATACGGCGGGTAGTAGCGACTGGACTTATCAGGATATGACCTGTGGCTCCGGCGCTGACAACAACGCGAACTTCAAGTTGAGGTTCCGTACCGACGGCACCAAAAATAATCATTCTGCCAAGGTCGATGACGTTGAGATAACCGGTACTCAGTAAAGCTGCTATGCCGACGAGACGTTTGTTATTGGAGCGTGGCGGTTCTTTGTAGCCGCCACGCTTTTTAGTCTGAAAGGACGACCAGGTCCGGTGCCTGCGCGGGGAGAGCGGGGCAGGCGGCGATGGGGCCAGTAACGCATACCGGACGTTTGCAGCGCGGGCTTGTTAACCTGAGGAAAAAAGTAAAAAATGAGGCGCGCAGCGGCGTGAAAACTGTTATAATAGTATAGTTGTCAGGGGAGATAGTTCAGGAGTCCGGAGTTGATGCGACGAACAGCATTGATTTTTGCGTGTGTATTTTTGACGGTCCCGGGTATGGGGGATACATTCACGAACCGGGAAACGGGGGATGTATTTCACGGTTACGTCACGCAGACGAAGCAAGGTGATAAGACTCTGGTGCGTGTTGGCAAGAGCCACAGGGCGAAGTACATTAATCTTTCGGACTATGATGTCAGGTGGGACCTTCAGGGGCGGCGAAATCAGGTGATAGTGATACCGATAAAGGATGAAATACTGCTGGAGAGTGAAACGGAAGCGTTTGAGAGGGCGATTAAGGCGTCATCGAACCAGGGGCCGGCGTTTATTTTGATTGAGATAGACACGCCGGGCGGGCGAATGAACCTGATGAAGCGGATCTGCAGCGCGATTACAAGTGCGGATAATTGCGTTACGGTTGGTTTTGTCAGCGGGGGCAGGTACGGTGGTGCGTACTCTGCGGGTGCGATTATTGCGCTGGCGTGTAATTACGTATATATGGCAGAAGATACGGCGATTGGCGCAGCTACACCGATTCTTCAATCCGGTTTTGCTTTTGAAGATTTAAGGTCGGTCTTTGGCAAGACGGTTGGCGAGAAATTCCTTTCGGCGAGCCGGGGTTATGTGGCGAGTATAGCGGAACAGAACGGTCGGTCGGGCCTGCTGGCAAAGGCAATGGTTGACGAGGACATCAGGGTTGTAGAGGTGAACGATGGCGGGGAGAGGTTTTTCATCGAGCCGGGCGAACGAAGAAGAGGGGAGTCTGTGGTTAGGAGGTGGAGCGAGAGGGGTTCTCTGCTGACATTGACGGCGTCGGAAGCTGTTGAGTGCGGCATTGCCGATGGTCTGGCGGACTCGCGTAAGAGCGTTGTGTTAAATTTCAGGTTGGAGGAGCCCCGGATTGTGCAAAGTACAGAGCCGGCGAAGGCGAGGCGGAAATTTGAGGCTGCGAAGGAAAAGATGGAGAAACTGATAATCAGTATCGACCGTCATGTCAAGGAGGTGGAAGTCAATGAGAACAAGTCTGAGTCGATACGTCTTCTGGATAAGCTTATCAAGAAGTATAAAGCGTTGATAGCGCTGAAGAAGGCGAATCCGGATTTGCCTGTAACCATGGAGGCGTGTAAAAAAGCGATCAATTCGGCGGAGGCGGCGCGCCGGAATATCAAGAAGTTATGAGGGGGTGCCGGGAGGTCGCCTCTTGGGGGTTTGAGATTTTATTTTGTTTATGATGTGCTGTGTGACTGCGCGGGCGGTGGCCAGACAACAGGAGATTTGACTTGCCTGAACGGGGCTTGATTGCCGATTAATTAGTTATTATGGGCAATAAAGCGCAAGTGACATCTAAAATCATGGATGAGGGATACTGGGACAAGGTTGCGGGGGACTACGACGGCGAGATATTCAGCGTTTTAGGCAATGACCGTGAAGAGGTGATTGGTTCCAGGATTCGTGAATTCGGTTCGAAGCAGGGGACGGCCTGTGATTTTGGCTGTGGGGTGGGCAAGTTCCTGCCGATACTGTCAAAGAATTTTGCTCATGTGTATGCAGTGGATTTATCGAGTAAACTTTTGAGCCAGGCACGTGAAAACTGCGAGAAGCTGAAGAACGTAAGCTATATCAAGGAAGACCTTTCAGAAGGTGGAGTGAAACTAGAGAAGGTAGATTTTGCATTGAGTGTGAGCGTCGCGATCATGCCGTCGGCGGAGAAGCGGTCGGGGATATTTAAGACGATAACAAAGCACTTGCGGAAAGGGGGACATCTGCTATTGATTGTGCCGTCTCTGGAATCGGCCTTGTATACGGACTTTCGGCTGGTACAGTGGAACATGCGTTCGGGTTGGACGGTGGATGAGGCGGTGTCGGAATTAGAGGAGGCGGGAGAAGAAGGTGCATCGCTGCGACAGGGCCTGGTTGAGATTGAGGGTGTGCCCACGAAGCACTATCTGCAGGAGGAGCTGTTGGCGATGTTCGAGGGCGGCGCGCTTGATATTGTCTCGATTGATAAGGTCGAGTATTCGTGGAAGACGGAGTTTGACGGGCCGCCGCGGTGGATGAGCGAGCCTTATCCGTGGGACTGGATGGTGGTTTTTCGAAAGACATAAGTGGGTAAGGATGCAGGAGTGGATTGGGACCCGGAGTGAGGATGGCAGAATACTTACGAGGGCTTTGTAAGAAACAAGGGTAGTTTAGGGCTTGTAGTATTTCATGGCCTCGGGGATAAGCTCCTTTATTTTTCTTATTCTTGTCGAGTCGGCGGGGTGAGTACTCAGGATTTCGGGTGGTTCAGAGCCTTCTTTTGCGGCGGCCATTCTCTGCCAGAAGTCGACGGCTTCGTTTGGGGTGTAGCCTGCCATTGCCATGAAGATGAGTCCGAGGTGGTCGGCCTCTTTTTCGTGTGTCCTGCTGTAGGGCAGCAGTACGCCGTACTGCGTTGTGATGCCGTAAGAGCGCATAAAGAGGTTTTGGGTTTTTTCGGGGCTGCTTGCGAGGGCCTCGGAGAGCACCATGCCTCCCATATCGACGATTAGGCCCTGGGTCATACGTTCTGCGCCGTGCCTTGCGATGGCGTGTGCGATTTCGTGTCCCATTACGACGGCGAGGCCGGGTTCGTTCTTGGTGACGGTTAGAATGCCGGTATAGATGACGACCTTTCCGCCGGGCATGCACCAAGCGTTGAGGGATTTATCTTCGACGAGATTGAATTCCCAGTCGTATCCCTCTAAGCGGTCGGTGAGGTTGTTTTCGGCGCAGTATTGTTCGACGGCTTTCTGGATTCTGGCTCCGACGCGTCTTACCATCATGGTCTGGGCGGAGTTAGTGCTTAGCTTGTTCTCAGAGAGAAACTCGTCGTAGGACTGATAGCTCATGGAGTGCATGACCGAATCGGGGACGAGATTGAATTGCTTTCGGCCGGTGATTGCCACCTGGGTGCAGGATGAGAGTAATAAGCAAAGCCCGGAGAGGACGACGAGTTTTGGAGCCATTGCAGGTTTCATTTTATTTACCTTTCCTGTTTACAGGCGGGATTTTATTAATTTTTCAAGCGGTCTCGTGTGAGACCGCAGGCACCGATTTTTCCTCATATTCAACTATATATATTATAAGCGGTCAGGGTGGTAGTTTCGCAAGGGATTTTTTGATATGCGCGGGATACATCCAAAATTCAAGTCTGAAAAAGCGTTAGTGGATTGTGGGTCAGTCCGTGTTTAGGTTAAGATTTTTTGGAAAATGTGTTTGTACCGCGCCGTTTTTTATGTTAACCTTGTGTAAAGTGGTTAACGTAGGTTAACCTTGGTTTTTTGGGTTAACGTGGCAAATCGTGCCATAAGGGCTTATTTTACAAGTGGTTATGGAGTTTTGGGGAGGCAGGTTTTATGAAGAAGCGTGGTTATATAACTATTCCGCAGTTGGCGAAGATGTTGGGGGTCAGCCGGATTGCGGTCTACAAGAAGGTCAAGAAGGGCCAGATAAAAGCAGAGAGGGTCGGAAGGAGTTTTGCCATTGCCGAGAGGGACGTGGCAGGCATATTGGGCAAGGCACTGGGAAAGGAAGGGCAGCGGCAGATTGACAGGGCTGTGAAAAAGACGGTGCAGGAGTACGGGGAGGCCCTCCGGCTGTTGGGTAGCGAGTGATGGAGACTGTTACTCTTAAAGAGGTGGAGTATATTGCATTTCGCCTAGCGCGGGAGCAGCTTAGCTACGATGAGCCGATACCGGATTTCTCGACGCGGTTTCCGCATATCTTAGAGAGCTGTCTGGCGGTGCCTTTTCAGAGCTTTGCGAAGAAGCCGCTGTATCGGGGATTATTGTCGAAGGCTGCAATTTTGTTTTATCTGATGATAAAGAACCATCCGTTTGCGAATGGCAATAAGCGGGTGGCGGTGACGACGTTGCTGGTTTTTTTACATAAGAACGGCAAGTGGATTAAGACGAGCGCGCAGGAGCTTTACAATTTTACGGTGTGGGTGGCGCAGAGTCCGGCGACGGTGAAGGATGAGACGGTCAAGGCGATAGAGAAGTTCCTGAAGAAGTGTCTGGCGGATTTGTAGAAGAGCTGCGAGTCGCGGGACAGGCAAATTGGGGGAATTTTGGTTTGACGGAGGAGAGGAGAGTTCAATTTGCATTATGTATATTGATCATGGCCAGCGAAGCTGAAACCACAAATCTTCGAGTTTCTTGTCGAAGTCAGTTTTTATTTCGGTAAACCGTGTTATATCACCCTTGAAAAAGCCTGCTTTGATAGGTGCCCAGTCAGGCCCGTCTCGCGCAGCTTCCGACTCGATGGCGTCAACAATGCCTGACTTGTAGACACGGTTTTCGCGAACGCGAACCATATGTTTCCAGACAAAGCGGCCAATGGCCACATTTACACCATAGCCAGCTGACTCTGCTGCATCAGCACGAGCAAGGGCAAAAAAGTACTCGAATTTGTCGAAGTGGTCCTCGTAAGCAGAGTGGTCCTTGAGAAGTTCGCTTAGTGGATTCCTGAGTAATTCGAAAAGATGGTTGCTGACGGGTGTGATGTCCTTTTCTCGACGTAGCAGCTCTCGCGCTCTTGATTGCTCGATGGCGTCCCAAGCCGAAAACTGAAGGATCAACGGCTGCTTCTCGCCTCCGTCAGTGTACTGAGCATCAAGCAGTAGTGATTTCAAAGTGTGATACTTTCGGGGAAGTAAGGCGGGTATGCCAGCTGCGTAAAGAAGTATAAGCGCGGGATAACGCTTAAGATCGCCAAAAGCATCTGTTGCAGGGGGATTTAAGACTTGTTCGAGGGATGTCTGCCAGAGTTTATCATGCTTTTGTTCGCCGTAATAACAACCGGTAATCATAAGGTCGCGAAGTGTGGTTATTTGCTGTTCGAAATTGGAGAGTATATCGTCAGGAGTCGACAGCGGGTCGGATTTGAGATGCGACATTTGCGTGGGGATGTATTCAACAATTTTTTGTGTTTCGTTTTGCATCAAGTCGTGAAGGTTGATTCGATGGCGGTCATCTACAAGATATGTTTTCAACTTTCGGATCGGGTTATCATCTTGGGCCTGGGTTTCTAATTTGATGAGGATTGCGCGCAGGGCGTTTTCAAGCTTGGATTGGAGAGACTTTCGCTCTGGTGCGCGGTCTTGACATTGCTGGGGCATGCAGTAAGGGATGACCCTTTTCTTATTTAGATCGAAGGGAAGTAATTCGGGTGGGCCGAAAGCTGAGTTCATTACCATTAGAATCCGTTGTTCCCCCAAAGTTTTTATAGCATAGCCAAGTTCGAGTAAGACATTTGGATTGGGCGCCTTGCGAAACTTTGAACTTTTGTTGATTATTGAAACATCACATACAAAAACGTGGGATTGTTCTATTTTGTCAAAGATTGTCTTTGCTATGTCAGGCGAACCGGGAACACCAGCGGTATCGCGGTCAATAACAGGCTCAACTTTGATGGAGTCATCAGCGCGGATCGATTTGGCAGCATTTTCGAGAGCCTTCTCGATGAATCCGCGGTTGGTGGTATTGGGCAGGTCTGATTGCCAAGAATAGAACACTTTGTGAATGGGCATTTACATCCTCCGCGATTTCTATTTTTCGTTGATTTCCTCTTTTACCTGGTTGAGCAGGTTGATCGCGTCGATGGGGGTCAAATTATCTACGTCGGTTGATGAGAGTTTATCGAGGACGGATTTGTGTTTTTCGACGAAGAGTATGTCGTGTGGAGGTTTTTTTGTTTTGTGTTTTGCGAGGTGCCGGCCGGAGGCCTCTTTCTGGAAGGTGGCCTCTAATTCTTCGAGGATTTCCTTTGAGCGTTGGACGATTGATTTTGGTATGCCGGCTAATTTTGCGACGTGGATGCCATAGGATTTGTCTGTTCCACCGGGCAGGATTTTGTGCAGGAATACTACTTCGTCCATCCATTCGCGGACGGCGACGTTACAGTTCTTTACGTTGGTGAACAGTTCGGCCAATTCGGTCAGCTCGTGGTAGTGAGTGGCGAAGAGGGTACGGCATTTTATTTTGTTTGCGATGTGCTCGGTTACTGCCCAGGCGAGTGAGAGGCCGTCGTAGGTGCTTGTGCCCCGGCCGACCTCGTCGAGAACGACGAGTGATTTGGCGGAGGCGTTGTTGATGATGTTGGCGGTTTCGGTCATTTCGACCATAAATGTTGACTGGCCGCGGACGAGCTCGTCGGATGCGCCGACGCGTGTGAAGATTCTGTCGACGAGTCCGATTTGTGCGGACTTGGCGGGGATGAATGAGCCGGTCTGGGCCATGAGGACGAGGAGTGCCACTTGTCTTATGTATGTGCTTTTGCCGGACATGTTGGGGCCGGTAAGGACGATGATGTCGGCGGAGCCATCTCCCAGTTCGATGTCGTTGGGTACGAATTCGGGGCCGAGGGTTTCGGCGAGGACGGGGTGCTTGCCATCGGTGATGACCAATTCTGCGCCGGTGGTTACTTTGGGGCGGATGTAATGGCGGCGTTTGGCGGTATAGGCGAGGCAGGTCAGGCAGTCGCATTGGGCGACGGTGTCGGCGAGCTGCTGGAGACGATTTGTATATTGGGCGGTATGGCGGCGGAGGTCTTCGAAGAGCTTCAGTTCCAGTTCGAGTGCTTTTTCCTCTGCGCCGAGGGCGCGGGTTTCGTAATTTTTGAGTTCTTCCGTGATGTATCGTTCGGCGTTTTTTATCGTTTGTTTTCGGTGGTAGCTTTGCGGGACCTTGTCGGCGGCCGAGCGCGAGACCTCGATGTAGTAGCCGAAGACCTTGTTGTAGCCGATTTTCAAATTGGCGATGCCGGTCTGCTCGATTTGCTGTTTTTGGTAGTTTTGCAGCCAGGTCCGGCCGTCCTTTGAGATTGAGCGGAGGCGGTCGAGCTCATCGTCGAAGCCTGTCTTTATAACGCCGCCATCGCGGAGGTGTGGGGGACAGTGAGGCTCGATTGCGGATTCGAGCAGTTCGGCCAATTCGTCCATGCTGTCGCAGTGGTTGGCAAGCTGGGCGGCCAGGTTGGATTCGAGCTGTTTTAAGGTTTCGCGCAGGTTTGGGATTCGGCGGAGGGTGGCTGCGAGGGCGACGAGGTCGCGTGGGGTCGCGCGGAGCGTGCTGATTCGCGCGGCGATTCTTTCGGTGTCGGCGATGTCGGCCAGGAGTTTTCTGATTTCGGAGAGCCTGGTTTGGGACTGAGTTAATTCTTCGATGAGGTCCTGCCGCAATTCGATTGCGGCGAGGTCGCAGAGGGGGGCGCAGAGCCAGTTTCTGAACATTCTTCCGCCGGGGCCGGTGAGGGTCTCATCGAGGCAGTCGAGCAGCGAGCCTTGTTTTGTTTCGGTGCGGATTGTTCGGAGGATTTCGAGGCTGGCGAGCGAGGTCTGGTCGATCTGGAGGTAGTTTTTTCGGTCGATTTTTTTGATTGAGGCGATGTGGTTGAGGGTAGTCTTCTGGGTTTCATTCAGGTATTCGATGATTGCACCGGCGGCGGGGACGAGGCCGTCGTCGCTATCTTTTATTCCGAAGCCTTCGAGTGTTGTCGTGCCGAAGTGTTTCAAGAGGCGCTGCCTGCTCTGGTACGGGTCGAAGTACCAGGCGGGTCGCTGGGTTATAGTGGCGCCGGTTAGCTGCGTAATATCCTTGGCGAGCCTCCTTGTTTCGGCGTCGAAGAGTTCGCCGCGGGTGTCGGGCAGGAGGCACTCGGCGGGTGAGAGTCGGAGAAGCTCGTCGAGGAGTTTATCTTCCGACAATTGCTGGGCGAAGAAGTGGCCGGTTGAGATGTCGACCCAGCTTACAGCGGCGGTTTTTGTTTTGTTGAGACTGACGGCGGCGAGGAAGTTGTCCTTTTTTTCGTCGAGCAGGATGTCGTCGGTGAGTGTCCCGGGGGTGACGATTCGGACGACGTCTCGCTTGACGACGCCCTTGGCGGTTTTGGGGTCCTCGACCTGCTCGCAGACGGCGACTTTGTAACCGTTTGAGAGCATTTTTTTGAGGTAGCCGTCGACGGCGTGGTACGGGACGCCGGCGAGCGGGATGGGGTTGGCGCCTTTGGAGCGGCTGGTGAGTGCGAGGCCGCAGACGGCCGAGCAGGTTTTGGCGTCGTCGTAGAAGGTCTCGTAGAAATCGCCCATGCGGAAGAAGAGGATGCAGTCGGGGTATTTCTGCTTGAAGCGGTGGAACTGCTTCATTGCCGGGGTCAATTTGGTGTTCTCCGTAACCATAGAGTCAGATTATACACGAAGCGGGCCATTTAGCAACTTGGTTATGACCGAGCCGGCCGACGTCTTGGATTTTACGTTCTTTAATTTCTGCAGGAGGTCTTGCTGGCGGGTTGTAAAGCAGATGGGGGCGTGGAAATCGAGTTGCTGTGTGGCGGTGAGGTTCTGGATTTTATTTATGAGGGTATCGATGTTGGTTTGGAATTTTGCGCTGACCAGGACCGCGTCTGCGAGGGTGGGCGGTAGTTCTTTTATGTTGAGTTTGGCGGGCAGGTCGGATTTATTGAGGACGGTAAGGATTTTTTTGGAGGGAAGTTCACCGAGCAGTTTGCCGTCGAGCTGGTCGGTGAGCTGGTTGTTGTCGAGGACGAGGAGGATTAGGTCGGCGGACTGTAAGATTTCGAAACTTCTTTGTTGAGCGGCTTTATCGATTGTGGTTGCCGTGAGAATTTCGCCGAGGCCAGCGGTGTCGATGAGCTCTGCGGCGAGTTGGCCGATTCGGCATTGGGCGGAGACCCAGTCGCGGGTCGTACCCTTGATGTCGGTAACGATGGCTTTCTGGGTGCCGCAGAGGCAATTAAGGAGCGTGCTCTTGCCGGAGTTAGGGGGTCCTGCTATTACCAGGCGGCAGCCGGTGATGAGGAGTTTTGCGGTTTGGCTGTTTTGAAGTATCTCGGCGGCCTGGGCTTTTATGTCTTCGAGCGGCGTTTCTTTTATGTTATCGAGCCATTGCGTGAGCGTTTTGGTCAGGCCGGAGTCGATTTGGTTTATGATTATTTTGGTGCCCTCGAGTGTTTTTGCTTTCGGCTGGATCAGTTTGGCCTCGATGGCGATTGCGTTCAGGGATTTTTGCTCGGAGAGGATTTTGGCTAAGAGCTGTTCGGCGGTCAGCAGCTTTGCACCGTGTTTTTTTACCAGCTGCATTAGCATCTCAACGATGAGCGGGTTGCCGTGGCAGTTGATTGCGAAGCAGTTGCTGCTCTCGCAGCCGATTGTGACCTGGTCGATGGTTTCTGTGCCATCGGTTATGTGGCCGAGGTGGATTTTGCCGGGTCTGAAAGTCGGTGATTTTACCTGCGCGGGCCTGAATATTTTTTTCAGGATGGCCTTGGACTTACTGCCGAAGAGCTGGATGGTTGCTATTGCGCCGGTTCCTTTACCGGTCATTACTGCGGCGAATGTGGTCATAGGCTCCTCACCGCTTCTGTTCGATATATTTCCTATAGGCGAGGACGATACCTTTTACGACGAGGTTTGGGACGTAGGAGTCAACAAAATCGCAGTCGTCCTTTATGGTCTTTGCGCTCGAGCCGGTTATCACGGTGTGGGGCCATTTACCGATTGTTTCCGCGTAGCGTCTGATTACTTCCTGCAGGGTCGAGATGGCGGAGTAGTAGAGGCCTGCGTTTATGGCGTCGGCCGTGGTTTTTCCGTAAGGGGCGTCTGGTTTTTTGACTTTTACTTTGGGTAGTTGTGCCGCGCTTCGCTCGAGGGCCTCTGCGGATATTTCGAATCCCGGGCAGATGACGCCGCCCTGGAAGATTCCGTGCTCGTCAACGAGGTCGATGGTTACTGCGGTGCCGAAGTCGGCGATGGCCACGGCGTCCCCGACGACGTCGTAGGCGGCAGCGGCCGAAACGATGCGGTCGGTGCCGACCTTCTCGGGTTCGTCGACCCACATAGTTATGGGCGGGGGGATGTCTTTTCCTATAAGATAGATTCTTTCGTCGAGGGCCTCTTTTGCGATTTGGCGGACCAGCTCGGTCCATTCGGGCCTGACGGAGCTTGCGACGATGACACCATCTCGTCTCTTTTCCTTTGAGCTTTTCGCGATGGGGATTTTTCCCCAGGCGGATTTGAGGGTTTCGGTCAGTTTCTTAGTGGACTTGCCGGGGACGGACTCTATGAACTGCTCCTCGTCTTTCAGGAACAGGCCGATGGTGATATTCGTATTGCCGATATCTACTGCGATTATGTTCATCGTTCTTATTTTGTTTGCTTTACCATTTTCCAGAGTGTTTCGGACAGCTCTTTTATGCCTGAGCCGGTTACGGCCGAGATTGGGTGAACGGTTTTTTTCAATTTTTTGCCTATCTCTTTTGAGATTTTTCCATCCGGGTCGAGGTCAATTTTGTTGGCGATGATAACCTCTTTTTTCTGAGCAAGTGCCCTGCTGTACTGGGCCAGTTCACGTCTGACTGCGCGATAATTCTCTACGGGGTCTGAGTTATCTGCAGGCATTATATCAAGTATGTGTGCGATGATAGTAGTTCTTTCTATGTGTCTTAGGAATTCATAGCCGAGTCCCGCGCCGTCATGGGCACCCTCAATCAGGCCGGGGATATCGGCCATGACGAACCGGCGAAAGTCGGTCAGCTCGACGATGCCGAGGACGGGTTCGAGTGTGGTGAAGGGGTAATCGGCGATTTTGGGTCTTGCGGCCGAGCATCGCGAGATGAGGGTGCTTTTGCCGGCGTTCGGCATGCCGACGAGGCCGACGTCGGCGATGAGCTTCAGTTCGAGCTTGATATTTCTTTCGCGGCCTTTTTTGCCGGGTTCGGCGGTCCTCGGCGCCTGGTTGGTCGAGGTAGTGAAGGCCTTGTTGCCTCGGCCGCCTTTACCGGCCCGGCAGATTTGGACCTTCATGCCGGGTTTGTTGAGGTCTTTTAAGAGCAGGTCGTAGTCGGTGTCATAGATGAGCGTGCCGGGGGGGACGTTTATTATGAGGTCGTCGCCGTCCGCACCGTGTTTATTTTGTCCGGAGCCCGGCCCGCCGTTTGGGGCCCGCCAGTGATGCTTGCCGGTGAAGTCGAGCAGGGTGTCGAGATTTTCGACGGCCTGAAAGTAGACATGTCCTCCTCTTCCGCCGTCGCCGCCGTCGGGCCCGCCCTTGGGGACAAATTTTTCGCGGCGGAAGCTGACGCAGCCCGGGCCGCCGTCGCCCGCCTTGACGTAGATTTTTGCCTGGTCGATAAACATGGTTTCGTAGTGCGTCCTGCGTATATCGTATTGCTTTTGTCTATATATAAAAAAAGGATGGCAGTGGCCATCCTTTTTCTGTTGTCAGGATTTTGGGGTTTTCAGGTGATGTGTACTTTCCGGCCCCGGAAAAGTACGGTTCCATCGGTCGTGGCGAAGAGCGTGTAGTCTCTGCCCATACCGACGTTGGAGCCGGGGAAGAATTTCGTGCCGCACTGACGTACGATAATGGAGCCGGCGGTAACCTTTTGGCCGGCGTAGAGCTTTACGCCCCTGTATTGGGGGTTGCTGTCCCTTCCGTTTCTCGTAGAGCCTTGTCCCTTTTTATGTGCCATAGCAAAATACCTCTAACTTTATTAAATCGCCATTTTACCTGTCCTGACCTTAGTTGTCCAGGAAATTTTTAAAATTCCGTGCCAGGGAGGATTTGGGGGCTATTCGGCCTGTAAAATGGCTTTGACCTCGCCGAGGGAAATCAATCCTTCTGTGGCGATTTTTATTTTGCCCTGAGGGTCGATGAAGAAGCTGCAGGGGATGGCATTGACCTGATTGTAGGGCGCTGGCATGTCGGCCGCGTCAGCAGGCAGGATAGTATAGTTGATTTTCTTGTTCTGGCGTACAAAGTCCCTAATTTTATCAATGGTATTGGGCGGCATTACGCTTGTGTAAGATATGGCTAATATTGCCAGTTTGTCCTCGCTGGTGGTTTCTCTTAATTCGATGAGATGGGGTATCTCAATTATGCAGGGTGTGCACCATGTTGCCCAGAAGACGAGCATGACATCTTTGCCACGGTACTCGCTGAGTTTGTGTTTCTTTCCGCTGATGTCGGTTAATGTGAACTCAGGGGCCGTTCTGCCAATCCAGGATGTGTAGGCGGGTCCCCAAGTCCTTGCGGCACGTACGATGTCGTTGAGTGTCGGCTTTGAGTGCGATTCAAGCGGGGAATGCTGGTGCTGGTCGTGGCTGTTCTCGGCGGGTTTGGGTTTCATTAGCGCCCAGAGTACCACGGCGGCGAGTATAATCGCGGCGACGGCGACTGAGAGCCAGAGTACTTTTTGGTCTTTCTGCTCGGCCATTATAGCTTTCTCCCGAGACTTTATTCGACAGAGGTATCATTTTATAGTTTCTACCGTAAAATGAAAGGCAAAGTTCAGAAACTTTTCGGCCGGGGGGGCGGTGAACAGGCCGAATATGTTCTTTTGACCGGTGAACGGTGGAGTGATATAATTTTTCCCATATATTAAAAAAGAAGGTGTACGTTCCGGAAAGCAGGTTGTCGTTTAATTTTTTTGGATTCTGAGGAGTAAAGAGATGTATTTGAGGCGAAGCAGTTTTAACAGGTTTGCTGGATTAATAGTTGCACTGGTCTTGTTGTTGTCGAGTGGAGGGGTATTCGGTGATGTCAGACTGCCGGCGGTAATCGGTGACAATATGGTCCTTCAGCGGGGTATGCAGGTGCCAATCTGGGGCTGGGCGGATGCAGGGGAGCGGGTCAAGGTCAGCGGCAGTTGGGGCAGCGAGAGCTGGGAAGGGACGGCAGGCCAGGACGGTAAATGGATGGTTAAGATTGAGGTGCCCGCGGCGGGCGGGCCTTACGAGATGACGGTCAGCGGCAAAAATTCGGTAACGGTCAAGAATGTTTTAGTCGGTGAGGTTTGGGTATGCTCAGGACAATCGAATATGCAGATGGGTGTTGGGCTGGTGAACAACGCGAGGCGTGAGATTGCCAATGCTAATTATCCAGAGATACGGTTATTTGACGTGCCTCTTAAGTCGGCGGGCGAGCCGGCCGACGATGTGGAGGCGGAGTGGCGAATTTGCAGTTCAAAGAACATATCGACGGACAATATATGGGAGGGTTGGCCGAGGGGTTTTTCTGCTGTGGCGTATTTTTTCGGTCGGGAGATTCACAAAGATCTTGGTGTTCCAGTTGGTCTGATAGCGAGTTCATGGGGCGGGACGCGGATTGAGCCGTGGACGCCGCCAGAGGGGTTTGAATCAGTGCCTGCAATTTCTGATATTTGGAAAGAAAGTGAGAAGGAAATCGCGGTGTACAAGGAGGCCACAGCGGAGGAGATTGTGAAGTTTGAGGAATGGGCGGTGGGCGCGAAGTCTGCTTTAGTTGGCGGCAAGGTTATTTCTGCGCCGCCTCCGTGGCCGAAGCATCCGTTGGACAGTAACAAGAAGCCGACGGGCCTATATAATGGGATGATTTACCCACTGGTGCCGTTCGGAATTCGCGGGGCGCTGTGGTATCAGGGTGAGGCGAATTTGGGCGAGGGGATGCTGTACCATGAGAAGATGAAGGCTTTGATTGGGGGCTGGCGCAAGGTGTGGGGGCAGGGCGATTTTCCGTTTTACTATGTTCAGTTGGCGCCGTTTCGTTACCGTTGGGGTCCGCCGCAGCCGTATCGGCTTGCCGAGATATGGGAGGCGCAGGTGGCGAGTTTGTCGATACCGAATACGGGGATGGCGGTGACGGTTGATATAAGCGATTTGGAAGACATTCATCCGAAGAACAAGCAGGAGGTCGGCAGGCGACTCGCCTTGTGGGCGCTGGCGAAGACTTATGGGAGGTGTGAAGTGGTATATTCGGGTCCTCTGTATAAGTCGATGGCTGTGGAAGGTGAAAAAGTTCGTATTAGTTTTGAGCATGTGGGCGGCGGGCTACGGACGAGTGACGAGCGTGAGCCTGACTGGTTTGAGATTGCCGGGGCGGACGGGAAGTTCATCAAGGGTGAGGCGAAGATTGAAGGAGAGACGGTTGTGGTTCGGAGTGATAAAGTGAAGGAGCCGATGGCGGTCAGGTTTGGCTGGCACGAGGAGGCGGAACCGAGCCTGATGAACAAGGAGGGTCTGCCGGTGTCGCCTTTCCGTACGGATGACTGGTGCGGCATTACGGCGGAGAAAAGGTAGAGGTGTCTAATTTGTATTGGGCGATATTTAGACAGACTTTGAAGGAATGAGCGTTGGTTTTATTTTGAAGTGCGGCTATGAGTGAAGTGTTTAAGATGGTTTTGACAGAAAGCACGGGGCATCTGAATGTTATTCTGGTGATGGGTCTGGCGATATTTTTGGGGACGGCAGGCGCACGTGCATTTCAGAGATTTCGTATTCCCCAGGTTGTGGGTTATGTTGTTATAGGTCTGGCCATAGGGGAATCAGGGCTAAATCTCATCGGTCGTGAGACCGTGGAAAGTCTTTGGCTGTTTAATATGTTCGCGCTGGGTATTATTGGATTTATGATAGGGGGCGAATTGAGGGGCGATGTTTTCAAGAAACACGGCAGGCAGTTTTTTGTTATTCTGTGTTCTGAGGGATTGGCGGCGTTTTTCCTGGTGGGGATACTTTGCGGTTTTGTGGCGTGGTATTTCACCGGCGAGTTTCATACTTCAGTTGCGTTGGGGTTGGTGCTCGGGGCGATTGCTTCAGCGACTGCTCCTGCCGCGACGACAAATGTTCTGTGGGAATATAAGACCCGTGGGCCGTTAACGTCGACTGTACTTGCGATTGTTGCACTGGACGATGGACTCGCGCTTTTGCTTTACGGGGTGGCATCGAGTATCGCGACGGCATTGATTAGCGGGGCAGGCGGCTCGGTGGTGTTGTCTGTCCTTACGGCCGGGCTGGAGATTGTCGGAGCTGTGGTTTTGGGGGTGCTGTCGGGCGTTTTGCTTAGCTTTATTCTCAAGCGTATCAAGGATTCGGACAAAGCTCTTGCTTTTATAGTCTCATCCGTATTGGTTGTGATTGGGCTGTCGATAGCATTACGCCTAGGTTCGATTTTGGCTGCGATGGCCCTTGGGGTGACAATTTCCAACCTTGCCGGTCGCAGAAGGCAGAGCGCATTTGAGCTCGTGGAGAAATTTTCGCCGCCGATTTACGTTTTATTTTTTGTTTTGGCCGGTGCCCATCTTGTCCTTGAGGAAATAGCCGGCTGGATGATTGTTATGGTGCTGGTTTATCTTATTGGCAGAGCAGCAGGAAAGATGTTGGGTTCATGGTGTGGTGCGACGTGGTCGAAAGCGACCGATGTGGTTCGAAGGTATCTCGGACTTTGTCTTTTAAGCCAAGCGGGTGTTGCTATAGGTTTGGCAATTATATCGAGCCGATTGTTCACGGGGCAGATGGGTCATGCGATTATTGTGATTGTGATGACGACGACGTTTGTGGTGGAGATATTCGGTCCTATGTTTGTGAAGGTGGGTGTCAAGAAGGCAGGGGAGGTAGGTCTTAATATCACTGAGGAAGACCTTATTGAGACTTACAGCGTTGCGGACGTGATGGATGTGAAGGTGCCGGTTATTTCGACGGGTATGTCCTTGCGGGAAGTTATAACAGTGGTAAGCAGTACCGACAGTTTTTATTATTCGGTTGTTGACGGCGAAAAGAGGCTGACAGGAGCGATTACGCTGGACAGTATCAGGAACACCTTTGCGACACAGGAGCTGAACGACTGGCTGGTGGCGCTTGACATTATGGAGCCTGTAATTTCGAAGGGGACACCGGGGATGCCGTTGGAGGAGGCGTTTGAGATGACGAAGCGGCTCGAGATTGAGCATTTGCCGATCGTGGCTTCGAGCGAGGATGACAAGTTTGTTGGCGTTTTGAATTGTCGGGCTGTTCGGCGGTCGCTTAGTGCAGAGGTGTTGAGCCGGCAGCAAAAAGCTGATAGTATACACAGGGACTCAGTTTTGCGGGACGGCAAAGATGATGAAGGAGGTTAGTGATGCGCGTAAGCGGCAAGATGAGATTGTGTGCTGTCGGGTATGTTTAGATTGCATGTGATACTATGGTTGATACAGTTATCAGTTCGAGTACCGAGGCATTCGGCCGTTTGAATCTGGTTTTGCTATTTGGGTTTATTATTTTGGGGGGGGCGTTTGGTTCGCGAGTTTTTCAGAAGCTGCGTATTCCTCAGGTTGTCGGCTGCATCGTTGTGGGGATAGTTCTGGGTGAAGTCCTTGGGGTGATTAGCCCTGCGATGATTGAGTCGCTTGAGCCTTTTACGATGTTTGCGCTGGGGCTGATAGGTTTTATGATAGGTGCGGAGCTGCGGGGCGATGTCTTTAGGAAGTATGGAAAGCAGTTTTTCATTATTCTTTTCTCGCAGGGTATAGGCGCTTTTTTGCTGGTTGGTGTCGGCGCTTCGTTGGTAGTGTGGTTGGTGATGGGAGATGTGCGCAGTTCGATTGCGATAGGGGTTGTGCTTGGTGCTATTGCGTCAGCTACGGCGCCGGCAGCAACGGTAAATGTTTTATGGGAGTACAAGACAAGGGGGCCATTGACGGCGGCGGTACTTGCTATAGTAGCGCTGGATGACGCTCTGGCTCTGCTACTTTATCGTGGTGCGGCAACGGGTGCGAAGGCCCTTATGGGCACAGGCGATGATTCTGTGCTGAATACCATGCTTTTGCTTTTGGGAGAAATCATTGGCGCGGTGATACTGGGTTTTTTGGCGGGCGTGCTGCTGTATTGGCTTTTGAGACTTGTCCGAGCGGAGGACAAGATTCTGGAGTTTGCGATTAGCTGTCTTTTGCTTGTTGTGGGCATCTCGATGATACCCAGGATTGACCCGATTTTACCTGCTATGACTCTTGGGATAACGATTGCCAATTTGATGCCTCGGCAGAGCAAAGGAATGTTCAAGCTTGTGGAGAAGTTTTCTCCGCCGATTTATATTTCATTTTTTGTGCTGGCAGGCGCCCATATGGAATTTGGCAGGATGGCCCCTTGGGTTGTCGGGATGATAGTGGTATATACGCTGTGCAGGGCATCGGGCAAGGTCCTTGGCTCGTGGCTTGGAGCGAGGTATTCGGGCGCTCCGAGCGTGGTCCGCAAATACCTTGGGATTTGTTTGCTTCCTCAGGCCGGTGTGGCCATTGGGCTTGCTATTCTGGCTGGCCAGCAGTTTAACGTGGAGCTTGGCAAAATAGTTATTATGGTTGTAATGATGGCAACGTTTTTGATGGAGATATTTGGTCCGATGTTGGTAAAGGTAGGTGTTAAAAAGGCTGGTGAGGTCGGGATGAACGTTACAGAGGAGGACCTGATAAAGAGCTATACGGTTAGAGATGTGATGGATACCGAGCCGACCAGTATCGCGCAGGATTTGCCGCTGCATCGGATTCTTGAGGTCTTCAGCACAACAGAGAGTATGTATTATCCGGTCATTGACGGTCAATCGCGGATTGTAGGTATAATCACTATCGCGGATATCAAAGAGATGTTTGCCAACCAGGATGTTGCGGGCTGGCTTTTGGCCTGTGATGTCGCCGAGCCTGTGCTGGACAAGACAACGCCGAAGAAACCCCTTGAAGAGGCAATAGAGCAGATGCGCCAGTATGATTTAGATAGTATGCCGGTGGTGGCCGGTGATGATGGTGATAAGCTCGTTGGGGTATTGGACTATCGCAAGACGCTGCGGAAGATAAGCGCGGAAGTTCTGCACAGGCGCAAGCAGGCGGATGAGATGGCGTTGGCGACAGGTTAACGGCAAATGTTATTGAGAAGTGAGAATTCATGGTGAGAAGTTGAAGCGTTTTTATTTTCCGAAAAAGAAGAGGCTTGTGAGGGGTGCGGAGTTCAAGGCGGTCATGGCCCGCAATCTTTGTGTCAGCAACGGGCTTCTTAGGCTGTATATGGCGGAGAATGATTGCGGCTATCCGCGATTAGGTGTTTCTGTTGGGAGGGAGTGGGGCAGTGCTGTTGTTCGTAATCGGTTGAAGCGGGTTTTGCGAGAGGTTTTTCGTCAGAGCCAGGACGAGATACCGGCCGGCTTTGACTATTTGCTTATGCTCAGCCGCAGGCAGTCGAACAAATCAGATAAAGCAAGGAAGGGCAGAGAAGCTGTGGAGAGACTTGGATTCGAACGAGCGAGGGCCTCTTTTTTGGCATTGGTAAATGCGGCGACTGAAAGGGCTGCTGAGCAGTAACAGTTGTTTGGTTAGATAAAGAAGTCAAAGATGTGCGGTTCTTGAGGTGGCATAGATGTTAGAAGTGTATGTGAGGTGAGTTTTGAGTGCTAAAGGTAAATTGATGCCGATAGGGACCGCCGCAAAAAAAGCTGGTATTTCGCGGCAATCTCTGCAATATTACGTAATGGTCGGTCTGGTTGAGCCAACGGAAGTTACGGCGAGCGGCCGGCGGCTGTTTAACGACAAGAGCATCGAGCGAATCAGGCTGATAAAGAAGCTTAATGACAGTGGTTACCCGCTACGTGCCATAAGGGAATTGTTTCTGGAAGGGCGGACCGACTTGAAAGGAAACAAAAAGTGAGCGACTATGAGACGAGGCAGAGAACGCGCAATATTATAGTGGGGATTTTCGTGGTGGCAGCTTTAGGCGCGCTTGCAGGGCTTATATTTGTGTTTAAGGACCTGCCGGGTTTTGTGACCGCGTGGAAGTCCTTTGAGGTACGAGTTCAATTTCCGACCGCTCCCGGTGTGTACCGGGATACACCTGTGCGTTTTTGCGGCTATCAAATCGGAGGTGTAGCAAAAGTTATGGCTCCGCAGATACGCGAGGAGATACGTGACGGCGAAAAGACAGGGCTGGAATATCATCAAACATTGGTTGTTCTTAGTATCGACAACAGATATGTGAATATTCCCTATAATTCTGAGGTCAAATTGATGGCACGTGGTCTTGGCAGCAGCTATATAGAAATCACACCTCCTCTTCCGGAACCTAATAAGGCAGTAGCGAAATTTCTGAAAGATGGCAGTTTATTGCAGGGCTCAACGGGGATGACGAGTGAGTTTTTCCCCGAAGAGAGTCAGGAAAAACTGGACGAGCTGGCTAATAAGCTCGACACTCTTTTGAAGAACGTCAACGACGTCATTGGGGACGAGGAGAACAAGGAAAATATTAAGAAGATGCTGGCGAATTTGTCTGAGGCATCAAATCAGGCTGCGCAGGCACTGGAGGAATTTGAGGGATTTTTTGCGGCTGCGATTGATACGAGTGAGGAGTTGAGCAAGACGGCCGCCGAGTTACGGGTGATTTTGGAAAAGGTGAACGCAGGGGAGGGCACCGTTGCGAAGCTTGTAAACGATGGGAGGTTGTACGAAGATCTGCTTGAAAACAGTCAGCAAATGCAAGTTCTGCTGGAAGAGCTGCGGGAGTTCACGGCAAAATCCCGGGACAAGGGCCTTCCAATCAAGTTAAAGTAAGTTTTCTCTTAGTCGGCCGGGCGCATCGGGTTTTGGGTGGGGTAGTTGTATCAATCAAAAGTGCGGGTAGTGGAAAGGGAAAATGGCTGTCGCGGAGATTTTTTTTATTCGTTTGGCGTTAAGGAGTTAGGGACATTGGCATAGCGGCAGACAGAAGAAAATTCGTAACGATTGCGCGGGTTGAGATAAGAATATGGAGGGGGGAGGAGGGAACTTTGAATTTTGAACGTTGAAATTTGAGGTGCGGGAGGGGGTGAGGTTGGTTTTTGGGGTAAAAATGGGGGTGGAGAAAAGGTGAAAAGTGAAAAGGCAAAAGGAATTGGACCATTGATTTTGGTTGAAAAACCGGGGTAGGGAATTTGACAGGTGTGGGGTCACCCTTGATTTTGGGCTAAAAATGGGGGTGGAGTGCCTGGAAACGTGTTTCAAAGTGTGAAAAATTACAAAAAGTGAATTGAAACTTACAAAAAGGGGTGAAATGGCGATCGAATAAGTGTTTGAAAGTGTGAAAGTTTGCGAAAGTTTTGACGGAAAATGGGCGGGTTTGGGGGGGCAAAAATTGGCCGGGCGGGAGGCGGCGGTCAATATACACTATTTGAACTAGTATATATCTTGGAGGAAAACTGCGCGTTTTGGCGAATCAGGTGTCAATTTGCGCAACATTTTGTTTTGAGCGGACCTCTTGGGCATCTGCTGCGTTACGAGCACGCATCCGGTCCTCGAAGTACTACAGTACACCTGCGGCCGGCTCCTTGCCCAAGCCTTGCATCTGCGGCAAGATTCCTCGCTCAAAACGGCTTTCAGATATAGACTGGATCCCAGCCTTCGCTGGGACAAGCGGGGTAAAATTGGTTTCGTTTTGGCCGGGCCCGACAGGTTGTTCATTCGCGTAATCCTTTGTTAAAGCTGAGCTTATGTTCATTTTTGCCTTTCGAAAATTGGTTTCGTTTTACATTTTTTGGTTCTGCGTCGCGCATCCTTCGCTATACATCCTGCGTTTGGAAGCGCGCTTGAGATTGGGTTCGTTTTTTCGGTTGAGCGGAGATGAGCAGTTTCATAAGGCGTTGTTAACCCGGAGGTTACGTTCGTTTTGGCATCCATAAAATTGGGTTTGTTTGACATATTTTGGTTAGCCACAAAGCTTTTTTTTGCCACAGAGAACGCAGAGAGCACGGAGGCAAGGTTTAGTTTGCATCGCATCAAAAATCAGGTCGGCCTGGTGTACTTCGGCAGGCCTTTTCTCGATGTGAACATCTGCGAAAGGCATGCCTAGAGTCCACTGGTTTGCCGGGGGCGGCAAAGCCTTTTCTGAAGCCGACCAAATGAGTCATAGCTTCGAGCAGGAGTAGTGCACAGAGCGGCGGGTGGGTCGGCAGGGTCGCCGTTATTGGTGCCGGAGGTGTCCTGATTTAATCCGAAAATGTCCCGATTTTCCTCGAAAATCCCCCGATTTCCCCCGTTTTTCCCCCGTTTTCCCCCGAAATCCCCCTGATTTTCCCCGAGAGGACCTTCATTTATGCGGGCTACCGCCTCAAAAAAGCGGTTTGCGATGGCTAAGACCTGCCGGCAGGCTTTTCGCGCGGATTTAACGGATGGGAGCGATTTATTGAGTTTTCAAATGGCGGACGGACAGAGGATCCGCTCATTAGTAGAGGCTACCTAAGGCACGCCCTGGGGGCAGGCCCTTGGAGGGCAGCCCCCCAATTAGGGGCGGGGCCGCGCGTTTGATGCGAAAAAAGTCCTTGATTCACGACTCGAGATGCTCGTAACTGGTTTTTAACAAGGCGGTTAAGAAAAATTTAAATTTTCGGATTGTTGCTCCTACCCACCTGCGGATTTGATTGGAAATGGCCCCAGGTAGATAGGCTAAAGCCATCTAACGGGGCAGGGGGACATGGGGAGGGGGTTTTTGGTTGACGGGGGGATTGTGATAGGGTATATTTGGAATGGCCGCTTCGTAGTCTGTCGTTTAGGCAAACGGTCCACACCCGCCACAGCGGCGGCGGATGCAGGAGCGGGAGAAACGTCAGCATTTGGCATTTCGTATCGGCAGCAAGAGGGTTTTTTCCCGCGAAAATGAGGTTTTTTTGCGTAATCGGCGGTTGAGTTTGGGCTGCCGGGTACGTGGGAAAGGAGGAGATTGTTTCAGTGCACGGAGGTCGTGAGGAGAATGCAAAGGGGATATCGGGGGTGAGGGGGAGTCCCGACACATTTTTGGCGGAGGCTAGGATGGGTAAATCAATTTTTTTTTGGGATTTTGGCAGAAAAAATACGCCTTTAGGTAGGCGTTATTTGTGAAAAATTAAGGGTACATTTGAGAGGATAAAGAGATGAAGACTGGAAGAATGTTGACAATTGTGGCTGCGGGTGCGGGGCTGGTACTGGCGGGACTGGCGGGGCAGGCGGGAGGGGCGACGTACTACGTGGACCCGAACGGGTCTGCAGATTTTAACAGCATACAGGCGGCCATCGATGACCCGTGCACGGTGGATGGCGATGAAATCGAGGTGGCGCCGGGGACGTACTACGAAGACGTTAATTTCAGCGGCAAGGGGGTGCGGCTTTACTCAAGCGGCGGTGCGGGCGTTACGACCATAGACGCCAACGGCGCAGACCACGCGGTGCAGTGCGTGAGCGGCGAGGACGCAAACACCATCTTAGCGGGGTTTACCATCACCGGCGGCTACGCCGACGGTTCTTATCCGGACGACTGCGGCGGCGGGATGTACAACGACGGCAGCAGCCCGACGGTTACGAACTGCATATTCATCGGCAATGAAGCCTACTCCGGTGGCGGCGGGATGGAGAACTACAATTACAGCAGCCCGACGGTAACGAACTGCATCTTCAGTGACAATTGGGCCAACACCGGCGGCGGGCTGGAGAACATCGACAATAGCAACCCGATAGTGACGAATTGCACCTTCAGCAAAAATTTTGCGTCCAGTAATGGCGAAGGGATGAGCAACGACGGTACCAGCAGCCCGACGGTAACGAATTGCATATTTTGGGGCAAAGTTTTTTCCATGGCGGACCAAATATATCCCGTAAGTGGACTAGACGTCAGTTATAGTGACGTTCAGGGCGGCTACACCGGCACCGGGAACATCGATGCCGACCCGCGTTTTGTAGATGAGAGCAATCCCGACGCGAATCTGCGGGATTTTCGGCTGAGATCGCCTGGTTCGCCGTGCGTGGATACCGGCGATAACAGCGCATTGCCGCCCGACACGGCGGACCTCGACGGTGACGGGAACACGGCCGAACCGATTCCCTTCGACCTGGACGGCGTGCCGCGGGTGGTGGACGGCAACGATGACGGCAGTGCCGTGGTGGACATGGGGGCCTATGAACGTGAATTTACAGGCGTTCAGAATATTACGCAAGACACCTGGTATAAGACGATACAGGCGGCAATCAACGACGCAAACGATGGCGATGACATTGAGGTGGCGGCGGGGACGTACTACGAAGACGTTAATTTCAGCGGCAAGGGAGCGCGGCTGTACTCGAGCGGCGGGCGGGACGTTACGACCATAGACGCCAACGGCGCATATCATGCGGTGAAGTGCGTCAGCGGCGAGGACGCCAATACTATCTTAGAGGGTTTTACCATCACCGGCGGAAACGCCAACGGCCCTGTTGACAGCGACCAGCGAGGCGGGGGGATGTACAACTCTGGCAGCAGCCCCACGGTGACCAACTGCATCTTCAGTGGTAATTCAGCAGATTTCAAGGGAGGCGGAATGTCCAACTACTACAGCAGCCCGACCGTGACCAATTGCATCTTCAGCGGTAATTCAGCGTCTTCAAAGGGCGGCGGAATGTACAATGAGAAGAGCAACCTGACGGTGAACAACTGCAGCTTCATCGGAAACTCTGGCTACGAAGGCGGCGGGATGCACACTGACTGGTGGAATCCGACGGTGGCTAACTGCACGTTCAGCGGCAATGTGGCCACCTACGGCGGCGGGATGAACAACAACGTCTCCAGCCCGTTAGTTACCAACTGCACGTTCCGCGGCAACTCGGCCGACTACGGCGGCGGGATGTACAACAACAACGATATCGGCATCCCCACAGTGACCAACTGCACTTTCAGCGGGAACTCAGCCATCGTAGATGGCGGGGGGATGTACAATAACAACTGCAGCCCGACGCTGACAAATTGTATTCTCTGGGGCAACGAGCCGAATGAGATAGTCGATTATGGAACGAGCTCCACCACGGTCAGCTACAGCGACGTGGAGGGCGGTACGGGCGAGAGCTGGTTTGGCACGGGTTGTATTGATGCGGACCCGTGTTTTGTGGATGACAGCAATGCGGACCCGACTGTGTGGAATTTGCGGCTGGCGGAGGGGTCACCTTGTACCGACGCCGGCGACAACAACTCGGTGCCCGCCGATACCGCGGACCTCGACAACGACGGGAACACGGCCGAACCGATTCCCTTCGACCTGGACGGCGTGCCGCGGGTGCTGGACGGCAATTGGGACGGCAGCGCCGTGGTGGATATGGGTGCCTATGAATACGAGCCGCCAGGTGCGTATGACCCGAACCCGGCAGACGGTGCGGAGCTTGTCAGCAAGAATCCGACTCTGACGTGGAAGCCCGGCTTATGGGCGGACCAGCACGAGGTGTACTTTGGGACCGATGAGACGGCTGTGGCGAATGCAGACAACACCGATACTACGGGCATCTATAAGAGCACTCAAGACCCGTGCAGCTGGGCACCTGGGACGCTCGTGTTAGGGCAGACTTACTACTGGAAGATAACCGAGGTGAACGACGGCTACAGCGGACCAGGCGACCCACCTCCGTGGGAGGGGGACGTGTGGAGCTTCAGAGTGGAAGGCCACGCGCACAGCCCGAGCCCGGCAGACGGTGAGGTGGACGTAATCTTCTTAGGAGTGCAGCTTAGCTGGACAGCGGGAGCCGAGGCAGAGAACCACGATATGTACTTTGGCACTGATTCCAGTTCCGTAACCGATGCAAATACCAACTCCGGCGTCTGCATAGGCACTCAAGGCCCTAACAGCTACGACCCCGGAGCCCTTCCGGTAGGCGAGACTTATTACTGGCGGATTGACGAGGTCAATGAGACCGCGGGTACTTTCCTTAAAGGAGACGTGTGGAGCTTTACAACAGGTGAGTTCCTTATAGCGGACGACTTCGAGTCGTACGCGGACTTGGGCAAGCTGTGGCTCGTATGGGACGACGGCTTGTGGAACGGCAGCGATGGAGAAATGTACCTTGAGAACGACGGAGACATTATTCGGGAGCCGAACAGCCAGGCGGCGAGGCTGGAATTCTATAATATCTACCACGGCGGGCCCGGTTACATAGGCTCATTGTTCGACGTTCAGGACCTGAGTGAGTTAGATATCGGGTCAGACTGGACAGTCGGCGGGGTCAAGGCATTGTTCTTGTACGTTCGCGGCGACCCATGCAATGCCAACGTGGTACCGCACCAGGCAAAAACGCAGGAGCCGATATGGGACGCGGCGAGACCGTGGATTGAATTAGAAGATACGAGCTACAACAGCGGCTATGTCCTGCACCCGAATCCGAGCCTGATGGGAGTTGACCAGTGGCATGAGTGGAACATCGATTTGGGAATCTTCGACGCGTGCGGTGTGACGCTTTCGGCGATTGAGAGGTTCACCATCGGTATCGGGGGCGAAGCTAAGACAGGCCAGTGGGAACCGATGTCGGGCTGGGGTCAAATCTGGATTGACGATATCAGGCTGTATGTGCCGAGATGCGTGCCGTCGCTGCCGCATGCTTACGATTTGACCGGCAAATACGGTGAACCTGATTGCGTGATTGACGGGCGCGACCTGAGGATAATGGCGGAGCAGTGGCTTACCAGCGGGCCGGAGGCCGACATAGTTGACGACGATATCGTCAACTTTGAGGACTATGGCATCCTCGGAGATAACTGGCTTGAGGAATTCCTCTGGCCACCCGGGTAATCTGGGCCGGTGCCAATCTGACGTTGGCGGCCGGAGGGGATTGTATATGATTTAATGGTAGAGGCGGAGGTTGGGGAGGAGTGCAGCGAAGCTGCGGGTGACGGTATCATCGATGAGAGAGATTTGGATATGCTTTGCGAGAACTGGCTTGCAGGTAAATAGCTTTATTGCGGGTGCGATGCCGGTAATGACTGGTGCGGGGGGCGGACCTGGATGAGCTGGGCGATGTTGACGGGGTTGACCTGGGGCTGTTCGTTCAGGAATGGCTGTACTGGTGCCCGTATGACTGGCCGTTGAAGTAAAATTGGGGCTGCAGGTGATATTGGGATATGTACTGTTGGGAGCGCTGGTAACTCGCTTTGCGGTATTGTTTACTGCTGGCGGGCCGGCGGGACGGTTTTGCAGGGTGAGAACGGGGGAAGGGTCATGGTGGGTATTTGAAGCGTAGTATATTGCGCAGCGGAATACGTAAAGCATACATCTGTCGACTGGAAAGGCCTTAAACTGGCAGAGTTTAGCATAAAGCTGGTGGGCCTGGCGGCCGTTAAGATCGTCAATAGAATGGATGCCGATATTGTGCATATCCCGGGCAATAGTTTTACCAACGCCGGGAATTTGTTCTAATTCTTGTAAGCTGGATGATTCCATAGAAAGGTGTCTCAGATATTATTCACCAAATACAATTCACTAATCACTATTTACCAACTATTCAATGAAGTATTCCGCTCTTGGGTGCGGCCTTATTACGGGGGATAGAATAGGCTAAAGAAGAATATATGTCAAAGCCTAAAATGCGACAAAGAGCAGTAATTAAATGGGGGCGGCCCCAGAGAGATAGGCTGGAGTAAGGAGGCAGGAGTAAGGAGTAAGAAGTAAGGAGGCTGGATCCCAGCTTTCGCAGGGACAGGCGGCGGGGGGCATGTAAGGCGTGACAAAGGAGGTGGATTTTGATAGTGTAGGTAAGATATATGATTGACTTTGGAGTTACAGGACGAAAAGCAGTAGAGCTTGAAGAGCGGATGAAGAAGTGCAAATTGTCTGAGAAAGATATTGAGGAGAAGTTCGTCCGAAGTGGTGGAGCAGGCGGAGAGAAAGTGAATAAGACTTCCACTTGTGTTCATCTCAGACACGTACCGAGTGGGCTGGCCGTAAAGATGCAAAAAAGCCGGAGCCAAGGACTAAACCGTTATTACGCAAGAAAGCGACTGTGTGAAATGCTGGAGAACAAGTTACTTGGAAAGGAAAGTCCTGAAGCAAAAAGGCTAAGTAAGATTCGTAAGCAGAAAGACAGAAGAAGACGTAAAACCCTAAGGAGGACATGCACAAAAGCAAAGTCTGAATTAATCAAGGCTTAACCAGAAGCTGGATAAGCTGATGCAATGCAAAGAAGATTTTGATAGTGTAGAGTTTATAGAGACCATTTAAAGCGTGTAAATGGGAAATGTCATTTGGACTGTTTACTTTATTAGGAGATAAGACTAATGCGTTATTTTTTGTATTTAGCGGTTATTCTAATGTTGTTGGTGGCTGCCACTAATGTAGAAGCAAAAGAGAGAGTCATCAGTCATGAGGAACTGATGGATAAAGTATCAGGATACTGGATTGGACAGCTCCTGGGCAACTACATGGGACTTCCATTCGAAAATAACTACGTGGAAGAGCCGGTGCCCGTTTTAGTTGATCGATACTATACGTTCCGGGACGGGCGTTCGCTCAAAATCAACCGAGATGACTGGCGCGGCTACGTTCATATTTTTACCGACGCGATGGAGGGCGCCTTCGGCGATGATGACACCGATATCGAATTTGTAACGCTGCACGCAGTTGAAAAATTCGGGCTGGATATCACCTATCCGGAGATTACAGAAATGTGGAAAAAACACATCAACCGTAGAATCTGGGTCGCGAACGCGACGGCCAGAGAGTTGATGGACCAAGGATTGGTTGCTCCTGATACTGGACGCAAAGAAAACAACAAGAATTGGTTCCAAATCGATCCGCAGTTGGTCAACGAGATCTGGAGCGTTTTTTATCCGGGTATGACGAAGCGGGCCGGCGAGCGGGCGGAGTGGGGGGCGCGGATAACTAACGACGATTGGGGGACGCACCCGACGATTGCCTACGGCGTTATGATCAGCGCAGCCTTCTTCGAAAAAGATGTCGAGAAGCTGGTTCAGATGGCCATCAAGGCGGTCCCGAACGAAGGGCCCTTTGCCGAGGGCATGCGCGATGTGGTCAAGTGGCACAAGCAGTATGACAATTGGCGTGATACACGAAAGGAAATCCACGAGAAATACTACCGCTATAAGAAGGGTTCGTATGAGGCTCCTGTCAGCGTAGTGTCTTGCCTTAATAATGGATTATGCGGAATCATGGCGATACTCTATGGCCAAGGTGATTACATGAAGACGGTGGGAATCGCGTCGTCGGCGGGATATGACTGCGATAACCAGGCGGCCACTTGCGGCGCCCTGATAGGAGTCCGCAATGGCCTGAGCGGTATGGGGGACAAGGCCATTGACATTACGATCAATATTCCCTCGGAACAAGAATGGGAGGAACCGTTTAATAACCAGTACTGTAACTATACGCGTGATGACCTGCCCGTGCTTACGCCTATCGATGAGATTGTGAAGCGCATTGCAAAAATTGCGAAGAGCGCTATTCTCGAAAACGGCGGCCGAATGGAAATGCGTGACGACGAGTTGGTCTACATTGTCAATTGTGATTTTTGAGTCAACAGGTAGCCGTTCACTGGAAAACAGATTGGGATTGGTGATATGAGGAAAAAGGAGGTTGATAACGATTAAGAAAACCTTTCTTTTGTTGGCTACGGTTCTGGTTTTCCTAAATAGTGCTGGCGCATCCGGAGGTGACAGATACCTTTTGCTTGACAGCCGGATTATCGACAAAACCGAAAACGCGAAGCTCACTATCGGCAAGGTACAAAAAAGCAAATTTAATCCACTTTTTGAAGAGGACAAGCCATGGGAAAAGCGGTTCGACAATCTCTATGCAAATGTTATCTACGATGAACAGGAGAAGATATACAAGTGCTGGTACAGCCCTTTCATCGTCGACAACTCGGCAAAGGGCATGTCGCTTGAGCAGCGAAAAGAGGTTGAGTATGAAGCGCCGGACGAAAGGGAAATGGCCATCTGCTACGCTACTTCAAAAGATGGACTAACGTGGTTGAAACCGGAATTGGGGATTGTTGAATATGAAGGGAGCAAGGCCAACAACATCCTCTGGCGCGGAAGCGGACCCATAGGCGAGCATTGGTATGGGCCCCATGGTTCGGGGATATTCAAGGATCTTCGCGAACCCGACCCTAAACGTCGCTACAAGGCGTTTTTGAAGGGAGAGATTCTCTCGGTAGCCTTTTCTGCCGACGGGATCCATTGGGGCCCGGCCATTGCCTGTCCCGAGGCCGATGTAGCGGGAGACACCCACAACAATGCCTTTTGGGCGCCGATGCTGGGCAAATATGTTGGCATAACCCGCGAGTGGGGTGTTGATGGTGAGTCCGAGTGGCGACAGGTGGCCAGGACATGCAGTAGTGATTTTCTCAGATGGAGCAAGAGCAAAGTGGTGCTCGAGGGGATGGATGAAGGGCACCAAACGTATGCCATGCCTGTTTTCTATCATGGAGGAGTTTATTTGGGATTGGTTGCCATACATGACCAGGAGGCTGACCGCGTATGGACAGAATTGACCTGGAGTCCTGATACGGTAACGTGGCATCGCGTTTTGGCGGGAACACCGCTGATTGCGAACTCCGAGAAGGAGGGCGACTATGACTGGGGCTGTGTTTATGCGGCTGCCTATCCTGTATTTCTGGAAGATGGGATTCGCCTGTATTACGGCGGCAGTGATGGCAATCATGGCAGCTGGCGGAACGGCTTTTTCTGCCTGTCCACTTTGAGGCCGGATGGTTTCGCAGGCTACACGCAAACCGAATCCAACAAACCAGCTACAATCAAGACGATACCCATAGTCCATAGCAAGAGGACGTTACGACTATCCGCAGATGTCGAGTCGAAGGGATATATCAAAGTCAGAGTATTCGATAAACATAATGAGCTACTGGCCGAAAGTGAGCCCTTGAACGGGAGCTTATCGGATAAGAAAGTAACATGGCGAGATGGATTTTCGGTCGATAAGCTCTGGAAGAAGCCGGCTCAAATCCAATTTGAGTTCCAAGATGCAACAATCTACTCATTCAGCTTCATTGAATAATTGATTATCCCATCGACAGCGAGTAATATAGTGAAGTGGCAGTATTCCCGCCGATCAACGGAATTGAAATGTGTAAGTGATGTCAGAATCGACCAAAGTCATCGAGGGAGTAATTGTGCCGCTATTGAAAACATGATTAGTGCCTTGGCAGAGCAGGAATTTTTGGTTTGACGGGATGGGGGGAAAAGAATGGGGGTCGGGGGTTAGGGAGGTTGAAAAAGAAGTTGACGGTCTATAACGTGTTGATATAATTTTACAGAGAAAGTTGCGGGTTGCGTGTTACGGGTTACGAGTTAAAAGAAAGTGAAAAAGCAGAGCGGCTAAGTGGTATCAACTGGGGCGGCAGTCAGCAGGCTGCGATTTTTTGTCGTGGGTATTGAAAGATGATTGGAATTATTACTTTAGTACCGAACGTTATATTGATATTTGTAGTTAGTTTCCTGTTGGCTGTAGAACGGCAGCATATTATTCTTGATAGGCGTTGGGGCTTGTGGCTTCTGCTGGCAGTTATATTGACTCTGGTACTTATAAAAATCGTATGGCTATTCTACCGTGCTCAAAATAACTCATGGTCGCTGCCGTACCGGGAACGGAGAAAAGCGGAAGAACGCGAAAGAATGGATGATTTGAAAAGGTCGGCGGAAGATTAGGGATTAGGAATTGAAGATTTGGGATTTTTTGAATTGACGGGATGGTGAGATTGGGGTGCATCGCCAGCATCGTTTTTTGGTGCGAGAGAGTTGGCGTTAAAAAGTGGTTTTAATTGTCGGAATTTGGAAAGCTGATACCTTGGGCACAGGTTGCGCGGTGCTGCCGTAGGCGGCAACGAGGAAACATAAAGTAGTACGTAGTAGGCGTACAGAGAAAATAGTATCCGAGCAGGAGGCAGCACAAGCAAGTGCTAAGGCAGAGAAAAAATAAGTTGGCCGCGAAAATGGCACAAAAGGGGTAAAAAAGTCAGCCACAGAGGGCCCCGGTTAGATAGGCCCTAGAGGGAAATGCCAAGCACGAAATCCCAAATCCCAAACAAATTCAAATTACCAATATAAAAATGTTCAAAACTGGATTCCCGCTTTCGCGGGAATGACAATGGGGCAGGAGTAAGAAGGGTAAAGGCGGGGACCCCGTACCACGGGGGGTACAGGGCGAGCAAGCAGATAAGGCAGGCGGTGGACACTCAGAATGAGTAGTTTGGCCAAGTGGGACATGGATTTTGGGCTCAAGAACAGGGTTTTGACGCAACTGACAAGAGGTTACTTTTGGCCCCTGACCGACCCAAACTGTCGTGGGTCCTTCCTGTAGAAAGGGAAAGATTTCGGTTGCCCATGTCAGTCTCTCCGCAATTTTTTGACAAAAGAGGGCATGTCCTGTCCGGTGAGTATAGCCGCTACCAAGAAGATTACTTTTTGGAAAATTTGATAGGTAAAATCAGGGCCGGGACATTGTTCAGGAGAAGGGCAAAAAACAGGCCTCATTTTCAGGGCCAGTAGGAGCAAAGCAAATGTCACAACTGAACTCCGGCGGGTAATGCCATCAACCTCTGTCTGTGCACTGGAAAAACCACACAGGTGCCTTACTCAGGAGCTCCTGCCTACTACGTAGGAGGCTTTCATTTTTGCGCTTATAAATGATTGGAGAGCTTGAATTTTTGACAGAGGCTTGCTATTATGGGATAATGAAGCTGGAGGGTCGAAGAAGATTTCATGGTATCTGGGGCAGTTCCCAGTAATAGGTATAGTGGTTCGATATGAATAGAAATAAATCAGACTTGAAGTTCCTTTTAACCAAGTATGGGGATAATGTTGTTGGCTTGATTGGTTATGGATCCATGCTATACGGCCAAACTCGAAAGAGCAGCGTTTATGACTGCTGGATAATTCTTAAGGATCCTAAATTATTCCATGCGCGGAATGAGGAGCTATACCGGCATAGTCTCAACAAGCCGAGTAATGCTAAGGAGCAAATCCGGTTGAATCAAGGATGGGTCAATTTTTACGCTGTTACTGAAAATGGTATTGACATGAAGTGGGCTGTTGTATCAGAGAATGATTTTTTAAGACTCTGCTATAACAAATGGATGTTTGTGAAGGGGAGGATGCAGAAACCCCTTAAGATATTTCGTTCGACAAAGAGAATTGAGGAGGCGATTTTGGCCGCTCGGCGTGAAGCTACAAGGCAGGCCGCAGACCTGTTGGGTTCACCTTTCAGTTTAGATGATTTCCTGCATATGGCGATGTCGTTAAGCTATATGGCTGATATCCGACCTGACTCTATTCGCGTCAAAGTATCTAGTATTATCGAATCAACCGGAGGAATCCTACGCGAAATCTACCAACCCCTCCTACGAGAACTTGATTATATCACGGAATACGAAGGCGTTTACAGGGACACCAGGCCGGATACTGTGCAAATGAAGGCGCGGTTGCAAACACGATGGTACCTCTGGAAGGCCAAGTTTCATTTCGGTTATCGCAAAGTCCTCTGGAGAAATTATCGTACATACAAGCATCCTTTAAGGTACGTGTTCTACAAGATATATGATGAGATGATGAAAAGGCTGAAATATAATATTTTAGCCAAGTGATTCGGGTCATATAACGACGCAATCATCAGGATTTTGTCTTGGCAAAGATCACGTATCCAATCCCAAGCAGCCATTACTTGGTACTGTTCACGGCTGCCAGCTGCGAAGACTTCTTGGAGGAGCCGGGTGGCAGTTCGACGATATGCTGTGATTTAGCAGTGTACTTCGCCTTTAGCATATCGCGTTTTTGGTAGCATTGTTCGGTGAAAACGGCTATCTCAGAGTCAAGATTTACGCTGGGAGAGTCACCGAAGAATGCGTGGATAATCGGGAAGACCAGGTCGGATTTTTTCTTTCGAAGTTCCTTAGCCATGCCCTCTATTTTTGCGGTGGCAACCCCTTCCTGCATACATGTGAACGGGCCGACGTGAAATATGCCAGAGATGTAGGCGCCGTTGCGAGGTACGGCAAGCTCATGCATGAAGTAGTAAGTGATGCCGATACTCAGCGGGGACTCGCCAAAGATACATCCATCGTATTCGTGCTGTCTTTCGAGCGTGGCAATTATGTCAATCGGCTTTGGAAGGATGTGTCGGCCGTCGAGCACTTCATGGAAGGGCTCGGTTATGCGTTTTTCGACCATAGACATGTATTTGCCTTTTATAAGAGATCTGCTTAGTTTCTTTGCGTCTTTAATGGCTCTGCTTAGACCAAGTCTCCTAATGGCTGACCCTGCATCTCTTTTAAGGTTCCTCTGCTTGACCTGATTTACGTAGACGATCCACTCGGTGACAGGGTCCCTGATTACTTCGAGCTTTTTATCCTCCAACTGTTCGACGGCGTTGTTTGTATAGGGGTCGTGCTGTCTCATATATATCTCCCCGATGTAAAGGATGAGGGGGAAACGCTCTTGGCCGAGAGGTATGTTTGCCTTGTATTGCGAAACGGTGTCTTTGCCCCATTGGATAATGTCGTCTAATTCGGCACCTTTTTCGACGACCTTTTCCAGTTCGCGCAATCTTTGTTTTTTCAGCTGCTTGACTGCTCGTTTGTCTTCGGCGTAAGGACGGAATCTGAGGGTTATGTCTTCGAGCAGGTCGGAGGCTTTAATTCCTTTGAAGAGGATTTTTTGCAGTTGCATTTTATCGGCGGCACTGGAGACAGGCATGTCGAAGTAGTCAGTTGCTGCTGAAGGACCGACCACAGGAATATTTTGCAGGCCTTCCCGGTCCATGAAGTCGCGGATAATCTCTTTGTACTTGCCGAATCGGCAGGGGCCGCTAGTCGTGGGCAGCAGCACCAAATAGCTTTGTTCAACATATTGTTTGCCTTTTGCTTTGATTTGCTCTTGGAGGAAGCCAAGGGCGTCGCCGACCACGCCCTTGAGTGGATTGCAGACCTCGGTGTAGATGTATTTGCGGGCTATCTCGTAGCCTAAGGCCGTGTTTGTCGGTAAAACCCGGCTTTTTATGCCGAAGTGCCTCATGCCAGCGGCGCCAAGGTAGCTTGCATTGCCCATAAAGGGAATAAGCCAGATTCTGTTGTCATTACCGTCATTTGAATATGTTCGCATTCGCTCGATTGTGGCTTTCCTTACCTTGGTCTGACTGACAACGCGCTCGTGAGCCTCGGTTCTTGTTACGAAGGGCGCGTTGTTGGTTTGGGCATCGGTGAGCAGGGTGAGCATTGGTTTGCCGGCGTATTGCTGGATTTTTTCTTCCTGATAGATCTTGAGGCTGTCAGGACCACAGGCAAAGTTCATCATTCTTATAGCGAACAGATTGGGGTGATTTGCCACGAAGATGCTGGCCCTTAGGATCTTGACGCTTTGGACCCAGAACTCGTTTTCGACTATGCCGTCAAGAGAGATGTCGGCGAACTTTTGTTCGAGGAACTGCTGGGGTATGTAGTCCAGGCCTCTGATCTGAGAGAACATCGCTCCTGAACTTGAGCTTGCCTCGGGATCGAGTAGGACGTAGTCTCTTCCGATGCCGACGTAGGCTTTGAGGTTGTTCTTCTCGACTTTTGCCAGGAATTCATCCCCCTCTCTGTAGATCTCTCGTTTGAACTGGCTTTCGGCTTCTTCAGCGTATCTGATAGCGGTCTTTATCCGCTTGTTTGAGAACCTGAATCCCAACCTGGCAAATTCGCGGCGCAGTGCACCGACAAGAAGCGGATGGTCGCCGAAATGCAAGATGGGATTTATTTGCTTACTCTTATCGAGGGAAAGAACGTCGTTTAGGATGTAACCTTCGGACTCGGTGTAGATACAGTATTTGAGGTCCGGTGGCTCGTCTGTTCTTTGCTCGATGAAGCTTGGGTTGAAGAGGTATTCAATGTTGGGCTCTTGGTTTAGTATGGCGGCGTGACCGGTTGCGAGCTTTCTTGCTATGCAGAACTCAGTGCGCGAATTGTCGATGCCGATTTGTGCTATTTGCTTGTTACTTCTGGGCGATACGACGGGATAGAAGCCGAGTTTCTTGAACAAGGCCGCGCACCAGATGCCTTTTTCTCCGAGGGTGGCGGTGCTTCTTTTGATTCCCACTGTTCTGAGCTTTTTGCCATCTATCTTTTTCGAGGCTATCTCGCTGAGCAGGGCGCCTTGTTTCTTGAAGTGTTTCTCATATATTTTGTGGTACCTTTCGACGTAGTTGGTTTTTGGTTTTTTGACAGCCTCTGAGTTTCCGCGCGGGCAGAAGCCACCGGTAATAATTTCGTCATCCTCGATCGAGAAAACTTCGAGCTGGCAGTCTCGTACGCCGCAGGATTTGTCGCGGAAGAGCTCCTTGCAGGAGACTTTTCGCTTCTCAAAGGGCATATTCACCAAGCCCCAGCCGCGGAAGACGGATTCGTATTGTGTGCCCTGCTGTTCCAACCTCTTTATGTTTTCGATTATGTCGAGGGCCTGGCCCCAGGCGCCTAACATTTCCCTGTGAGGGTAGGCTTCTATGTGTTTGTCGGTGACCTGGGCGAGGGCAGCGAGGAAGGATTTTCCAAGAGGTGGGCCGCCCTGGGCGGAGCATTTGCTCCCTACGTGCTGGGCGCCGCCGACAAACTTGAAGTAGTAGCTTGCGGCTGTGCCCCTGACTATGGCCGCGGCTATTTCGTCTCCGGTGAAGCCTTCGGCGACGAGGCGGTTCTCGTCCATTTCCATAAAGACGCCGCAGGTCGAGTCGATGATGGGAACCCTCTGTGCTCGAAGGGCGGCTTGCTGCAAAGTGCTCTCGACGTTCAAGTTTATGACGTCTGCCATATTTTCGAGGGTCTGGCCTGAGCCAGCTTGGCAACTATAGTTCATCTTGGCCTCTTTGACGGTTCCATTTTTGGTGAAGCTGGTGAACTTCATGTCCTGGCCGCCAACTTCAAAAATGGTGTCGATATCAGGGTCGTAGTACTTGACGCCGAGGGCGTGACAGGTTATCTCGTCTGTGATTCTATCGATGACAGCGATGTCTTTAGCCACAAGCTCGTTGGTTTTTGTCTTGCTGACGAGGATTTTCTCGTACAGCTTTCGAGCCGAGCCAGTGGCGCCGACTCCTTTTACGATTACATTGTCTTTGTGCCTACTCAGGTATTTTATGATGCGCTTGAGAGATTCTTCGGGGTTGCCGTGGGTTTTAATGTAGAGCTTGTCTATGAGTCGGCCCGTGGACAATTCAACCAACGCGCCTTTGGTAGTAGTACTTCCGCCGTCTATGCCCAGCACCACTTCGGTGCCCGGCTGAATTTGCTCGGGGAGGTCCTGGCTTCGCTCGTGTACGTTTGAGAGAGATTCATGCAGGGGCGGGGCGAACTGCCGCCCTTCTCTGCTGTACTGCGCGACTTTGTCAAGCTGGGCCGGGTTGAAGACGACGCTGTTGCCTTCTTCGACTGCTTTTAGAGCGGCACCTATTGCGGCGATGTTGGAGTGGTGGTTAGGCCTCTCTATTGAGATGCCAAGGAGTTCTTCGAGGCCCTTTCTTATAAGGTCGTTGGTGAGGACGCCACCTGTGGCTATCACATTGACTGAATCTTCGAACTGTCTAGCGCCCAGCACGTCAATCTTGAAATTTCTGGCGACGGTTCTAAAGAGGCCGGCCAAGTTGTCCGGCCTTGTTGCGCCTTCATTTTGCTTGTGGATTAAATCGGACTGGATTACGACGCCGCAACGGGCCAAGAACTCGCTTGGCTCGGCTGATTTCTGCGCCTCCTGCTCAGCTCTGGAGAACATCTCTTCCAATCTGGTCTGGAGCTTTCTTCGGTTTGCTGTTCTGATATCCTTCTTTTGTTCGACGTCTTTTGCATCGGCAGTATCTTCGAGCTTTGGGTGGGGTATTTCGCCTTCGAAGAGCCTTCTACACTGTTTTTCGATGAGCGTGCCGGAGCCACCGCCGCATTTTGTGCCGGTTTTCCATTCTTGGATGGTCTTCTTGCCGTGAGCTGGCTTGATACTGAAGAAGTAGGAATCCTTGGCCCCTATGTGAAAGACGTACTCGGCATGTGAGTCTACGAGTTCGGCGCCTTTTGGGACGGCGACGCTGTCATAGACGTAGGTGATTCCTTTCATTACCTTTGGGAAGGACTGGGCACCGCTGCCGGCAAAGGCGGTGCTTTTTATTATCGTGACGTCGACGTGTTCCATGATGTCACGCCAAGCCTCGTGTATGGCGCCGATGGGATTGGCGAAGTGCATTATCGGTTTCGGAGAGTATATTATCACTCTGTCCTTACTAAGAACGACATAATGCACATAACTGCTCCCAACATCAAAACCTGCAAAGAGCTCTTTTCCTAAATTATCTACTTTGTTCTGTCTCTTCATCATGTTGTTTTTCTCGCCCCGTCGGACTATTAAACCAAACCGTTGCCCCCACGCGCCGCTAGCAGCAGCGTCATTTCTCTAAGAATGTTTGACATAACTTACGTTACCACGCTTTCTGTTTTCCATAATCTGTCGACGAGTTCGTCTCGTCCGCTGACTCTTGTAGCAACTATTATACCGGGTACTGTGCGAAAAACAAGTAGTTAATCAAAGCCAAAGCTTTCGTATTGGCCGATACGCGCAGCAACTTATTACAAACTGCCCAACCTTCTTACAAACATTGCCCACATGCTAGTATGTCTGTAATGATTGGCCAATAGCCGTCTTGAAATTGGTGCTGTAAAGCTCGCCAGGGCTATCAATCCCACTGGCGGTACAACCAAGGCAAATTTAGCACAGAAAAGCACGGTATTACCAGTGGACGAGCCAAATACAGGCATTGTTGCTGGTTTTTGGTGTTTTTTGCATATCTGGTCTTCGGAATTAGCTTGCTCTTTCAGACCTCTTGTGGTAATATTTGGCCAAAATTACGTTCTTCGAAGAGCAGTAGGGAAGTAGCGAAATGATGACAATTTTAAATCAGAATGTAGTCAACTCCCGAATTGTGTTCTATTTGGTAACCTGCCGGGGATGCTTTTAAGATGAAGAACTTTGAGGTAAAAAAAGCATTCGAGGCTCAGCAAATCTTGGAGCCTTTAAGACAGGGAACAGTTCCTAAGAAATACGCTTCTGAGCTGATGATCGGGAGGGATTTTTGGCTCAGTGCTTTGACTGAAGATATGGTTTTTGTGGCAAGTGGAGCATCCAAAATCCGGTTTCTCTCCGTACCTTACGGCGGAGGTAAGTCGCATTTCTTGTCGGCTGTGGAGCAAGTCGCCAAAGAAAGACAGTTTTTAGTTGCGAATGTCGAACTTCATTCACGAGAAGCCCCTCTGGACAGATTTGAGATTATTTTCCCAAAAATAATGAGGAACCTAGCTGGCATTAGCGGTGTCAATGTTCTCGAAACTGTCTTCAATGAATGGCTGAAATTGTTTCCTAATTCAAAGACTATTTTGTCTCATTATTGCTGACGACATACAGTTGGCTTCGAGTAACGATCTTGACGGGAAGGAAGCCGAGAAGACTGACGTCCGAGCCTGATTTTAGGCAAAATTGTAACAAAGGACAAAAATGAGAATGGGGGCAAGCACTTATGTATAAACTAGTTACAGTAATACGCCCGGCAGGATTCGAACCTGCGACCTTCGGTTTAGGAATTCTCATGGCCGTGCATAAGTCCTTATGGTAAAGGCAGTTGCAATGCTGTTTTTGGCTAAAACTGAGGGTTACAAGTGAATAGCAAGTCACTGAGAAGTTGTTAATAAGTTGCCATCACGTGACGACTGACCCACTCAGTGACCCACTCAGTGACCCACTCCTAGGTTTCTGTTAGCGCCCATACTTATGACTTCACACAAGGTTGTGTAACTCTGGGTTGGATGTGTTCTGTCTAAGGTGTCATCCGAACAGAGGTCTATTCTATACAGCGTTCAGACACGCGAGCATCGCTCTAATCCTCCCTTTTACCCAGTTTGGGCAGTAAGGACGGACTTCTTCCAGCCGCTTCTTCCAATAAGAGATATCTTCATTGAATTCTGCACGATTGCTACTCCGAACTAGTCGTTCTACGGCACTCACGGAGTCTGATATCATCGAACTGTGCAAAGCAAGGACAAATAGCAGCCCCTTTCGGTCTCTCTCTTTCACGGACTGTTCACAGGCAAGGGCAAACATGTGAGGCATGTGATATGCCCATTCCTTGTTGTTTCTCACTTGGACTTCAGCAAGACCATCGAAGATTGTCTCTACTATTATCTGACGACCCATCAAAAGGAGGTTATCCCGCCATTTTTGGTCTGACATCAACTTCCAAAGGAGACCAGAGGAGGCCTGATCCATGTGTGCCGCACTTCTGAACGCACAGGCGACTAGCTCCTGTGGGTGTCCCGTCATGGATGGCAGTTTCTCCAGCATTGTAGCTAGTTCACCTTCATCCCCGATTTTTGCCAGGGCCTCAAAGAATATCTCAAGATTTTCGCCAGGCTTATTTTTTTTCCAGCAGTCTGACCAATTCCAAGCTGTCTGAAATACGGTCATATCGAACGCGTAGATCTTGGGCTCTTCTCTTTTGAGTGGAAAAAGGCTGAGCAGCGATCCAAAAATGGCAGTTTCAATCCGCTGTTGCTGGTCCTTTGTCATTCTGCTAGGATAAAGGTTTTCAAGGTTTGACCCAATCTGGCGAAGGAGCGACAAAGACCACACTGATTGTGTCCTAGTCGTCGCATAGCGGAGTCTTGAAGGTCTCACTAGGGGTCTCGCTAAATGCCAAACCTCGTTTGATATCTCAAACTCTGGGTCCAAGGTCTCTCTCAAGATATTTCTGAGTCCCTCTGGTCCTGTCCCAAAAAGGAGTGCTGTCTGTTCAGCAAGCCAGCATGCCTGTGATGCAATCCGTTCACTATCGGTACCCGGTAGGCGTGACTCAAGATGTTGTGAGAAGTGCCGGGCAAGTTTGCAGCGTATTCGCCAAGCTTGGTTCCATTTTAGTTCATTCTCATCATTACCTCGTCCGTTAACAATTTCAGTAGTTTCTTCCCAAAATTCTTCCACTTCTTCGTTTCCGAGGAGTTCTGGCTTATTGACGAAGAGCACACAGGCATGGTATCTTGGAAGGGGAGTATCCTTGCTTTCAGCCCAGTCCCAGATTGTCTTCCAAAGTCCTTCTGGCTTTCCTTTCTGCTTCTCCCATTCATCAATAACGCGGGTTATTGAAAGTGGGCCTGCTAAGGGCAGGTGGCCAAACTTATCGTAGTAATGATCTAGCGCCTCCTGCAACGTATTTGCCTCAGCAAGTGACTCAAGGATGGTCTGCTCGATTTGTTCTTTCTGCTCAGTAGGAGCCCACATGCAACCAACGATCGATTCTACAGACGATACGGCAGGTCTAATTACTGCGGTAAAGAACTTCCCTGCTCCGTTCAAGAAATTCATTGCAAGACACTGTCGGGTAGCAGCCAGGTTGCACAACCAATCGTCTTTGACCATATCGTATAAAGCTATAGCGGCCATCCGCCATTCAGATGGATTCTCCGAGAACAGCTTTTCCGCCTGTCCCTCAAGGACTACCTTTGTCCTTGGGGTAACAATTGAGAAATCCTTTTCTGTTAGTTTATTGAAGTGCTCGTAAGCAGCATTACGTACGTTAACGTCAGGACTAAAGAACAGATCGGCAACATTGACAACCAACCTACCTGGTTTCGCTCGTTCCGCCTTGTGGGAGAGCAGAGGACCTTCTGGTGTCTTAACCCTGCATGGGTGGTCCTTATCAGGCAGAACAGCTAACGTCAACCCTGTGTAGTCGGGGAGCTTCTGGCTCTTAAAAAGGCCATTATGGTGAAGCATGGTCACAGTACGAGCGTCAATACGATCGAGGTGCCGTAGGGCAATAGTAGCCATACCTTTCATGTACTCCTTGACTTCTGTGTGAGAGTTGTCATTCGCAGAGTTAGAATCCATTAATTGTCTCCGTAATCACTTTCAGATACTCGGCTGGCTCATCATCCGGCTCCATATCCAAGGCCACTGCGACAGTTCGAACGGCAAGGTTGGCTCGTTGGGCATTTTGGATCAGTGGAGCCTGTATCAAGAATTGGCCGAGTATAGCCTTGGGAATCACCTCCAGTGCTGAACGTCCCCTCATGCCGAGAGTCTTCGGATGAGATGGTACAAGTTCACGTATAGCCCACTGTGTGATTTGTTTTACTGCTTCATCAGAGAAGGTATCGTCTTGCCAGATAGCAGCTATGAGCGTACTTGGTGGCAAACTGCTGCAAATGGCAGAGAAGGGCCAGATATGTGTTTCTGGTTGCCAGCTTGTTGCCGTTGGCACTGCACTGCCTGTCGAATGCAAGGATTAGCCCTTTATTCTCGTCTGAGCCTTTGAACTCCTTTATCTTTGAGATATTATTCTCTACATCCTGCGGCACGCTGTTCGGAAGCAGGGTATATTTGACCGCCTTCTCATGGGATACGTGCATATCATCACTCTCCTCGTCAGTTTTAGATGACTTACGCGCATGGATAGCCTGGCTTGCCGATAAGTATAAAAAATTTACACTTAGCGGCAGACGGATTTGTTTAATTAGACTAATTCTGGCTAATCACTTAAGAATTTCCTTCTCTTATTTATAAATCTTGCGCAAAGGGGTCCAAAGAAAACCAGTTTTTTCGCTGGGGAGAAATATCAGTCTCATTGGAATCTTTACTGCCTCTTCTGCGATTCATCCTTGCATTTTATCGATAAAATCAGTTTCTCGTAAGGTTCCAACTGGTCTTCAGTCATAGTTGCTCAAAGGGGAATTAGAACACAGTCTCAAGAACCTACTGCACGCACAATGCTGAGAATGCGTCTGATGGATAAAACGAAACAATGGTATTGGGAAATAGTCAGCCATAGTAAATTGTAGGATAACGGCAAACAAGGTTTTGCAGCCCAGCGTTCAGCGCGGAGATGGTAGTATATTTCTATATAAAGGCCGGAATGTCATTAGCTTTTTAGTTGCGGGGGATAAGACATCAGGCTGTAGCGCGACATGAGCACATCAGCCGGAACACTGCCTTTAAACGGGTTCTGGCCCTGCTCAATTTGCTTCTCACGGTGCCCAGTTTAATATTTAGCACCTCTGTAATCTGGCGATAATTCATGCCTTCGATATCACGCAAGACAAGCACGGTTCTTTGCATTTCATCTAGTCTCATCAACGCTTTTAGGGCGATCTCGCCCAGTTCATTGTTTGCGGCCACTTCAGCTGGATTAGATGACCTATCATAGTGTAAAAACTGCGCTGCGTGCTCGTTCTGCTCATCATCGCTGGAATCCAGTGGCCTAAGGCCAATTTCGGAATGTTTTTGACGGTAGGTTAAGGTTAGGTTGACGGCTATTCTAAACACCCAGGTATAAAAGCTGCTCTTGCCTTTGAATTTACCTATGTGCTCAATTGCTTTGACGAATGTTTCTTGAGCAAGTTCTGCAGCATCGTCTACATTTGCGCATAGCCTTAATATTACATTGTATATGCGGTGTTGATACTTAAGTATCAGCAGTTCCATTGCAGCAGAGTCCCCTTGTTGGCACTGCTTAACAAGCACCGCATCGGAAATTTGGATCCCTTGGCTTTGAGGTTTCATGCTCGTTCTCCTAAACTAGACCGACTCACCCTGACCATTAAGTACAAATAATACATCCGTGCCGAGTCGTAATGTCATCAATATGCCCAGCAGACAGTTGTTCGTCTATACAGTTCTGCATTGCAAAAACTTGTCTCCAATTTTCAAGAGCGACGAACAGCTCTACGGTAGTGCTTACCTTCCATTATATCCTTGTTTTCACAGCCCTGCCTATGTGTGAGCCCTACTGTCTTAATTGTTTCTTCTAATTACGTAGTCAAACTCATTTTCATGCCAATTTATACCCGCGTCTTGATAATAAAAGTAAAACATTATTAAAGTGAACGAAGCTTTTTATTAGTTAAAGGCGCCATGACCAATAACCCAGTTAGCTTTTGTCATGGTCATAGTCCTACCTTGACTAAGCGGGGAGAAAGTATTTAGGCAGTGTTACATGTACCACATGTGTGCCGGTGACTTTCTGTGCATAGAAGACAAACCTAGGCCTACGTTGAAATGCTGCGGCGCAAAACTCAACAGGGCCTGCTTCAGCCGTGTTGTCAGATTTAATCAACATTTAATTGTGTTGTTGCGGCCAGAAATATAAGTTTGGATGGAAATAGAGCACCTCCACCCTCCTCCGAAACCGGCCAGTCCATATGATGGCCGGTTTTCTTACACTGTGATAATCTGGGCCGCTTTTTCTAAGACACGACCTGCTGGCCTTCGAACGCGGCAAAGCATTTACTTAACATTTACATGATATTTTACAAGATGGTGCAAAGATATAGTGGAATGTTCCGAGAGGCTTGTAGCAGGTAGTTCTAAGGAACGTATTGAATCGGTATAGGAGAGCATGAGAAGGAGCCAAAAAGTCAAATTCAGAGAATCCTTTCGAAAAGAGGGTCGACGGCCTCAAGGCATATACGATGGTACCAAAAAAACGGTAGTGGAAGCAATTGAGGATTGGTTACAGTTGTATGAGCATCAGCGGTTCTCTGGGCAGACGCATGAGGCTTACAAGTATTGCATGAAGTCATTCGTAAAGACTTTGCCGGATGGAGCATTGTTCATTGTTGACTTAACATGTGATCATGTAGAAAATTACTTGGACGAGCTACAGAAAAGTAATTATAAAGTTGCAACAATCAATAGCTATCTAAAAATCGTTAAAGTTTTTTGTAAATGGCTGGCAAAAAGATATAAAGTGCCAGACCCCACCCAGACTCTTGCCAACCTTAAGCCCAGACGATCCGACAGGAGGTTCCTTTCGAGAGAGGAATATATCAGGTTGCTCACGGTTTGTGACGAACGGATTGTTCCTTGGATTAAATTCTTAGCGGTGACAGGAGTCAGAGCTAGTGTCTTTTGCGGTCTGCGCTGGAGCATGTATAACCCAGACGACAAGACACTACATATCCCGGCGAGTATTGCAAAGGGTTGTCGCGCTCGAACCATCGGCTTAAACAAAACGGCTCGGGCGGTATTAAATAACATTAGGAAGCATCGCTCGTCGTTACCTGGTGACCTCGTTTTCACAGTGAAAAACAGAAAACCTTTAAACCGTAAGCTATTGCATAAGAAGGTCAGTAAAGGCTTCAAGCACCTTGGCCTATCTGGCGGGCCACATCTCCTCCGCCACTATTGTGCCACGGAGCTTTTAAGAGCAGGTGTGCCAATAATCAAGGTCAGCAAATTTCTGGGGCATGCTGACATCGCTACAACTCAGAGACACTACGAGCACCTTGTTGTCTCCGACTTCGCACACATTGCAGAAGCTCTTGACGTTTGATTCGTGATATCTCGCCCAGCAGCTAATTGTCCGGCCTTGCTCTATCTACTTCTTGTTTAGTTTTGCCCTGTGTCGTGAAGATGAACAGAAAGCAATAAGCGGAGTTGACGACATAGCGCACAAAGGGTGTCAAGAGGACACGCAGGTAGTAGTGATTCTTTTGCTGGTCGTACATTTTGCCGGCATAGAGCAAAGCGGTATCGGCATTGGCGGGTGAGAAGTTCAGTGCCCGGCCGTAGCATCGTATGAATATGTATCGATAATCGAAAGAGCCGATGCGCGAATAGAACTGAGAAAACTATACTCGGCAATCTAGCGTGGACAGAGTACTAATATGGACGAGTCTGACTTTTCCAGAGTCCATACAGAATTACACCGACTATGGAGCTTAAACCGCATATGCCAGCTATGGTTTTCGAAATTAGATAATACCGAGCAAAGGTGTCTTTATGCATGTCGTGTTTATGCCCCCTCATAATATTCGGATTGTCAGGGTCTATTTCATATGACCCAACATCTCCATAAACGATAACCAACACAATCAATACCATAAAACAGAGTACTGCAAAGCCAAAGAAAGCATAGCCCCTGATTAATGAAACTTTTATAAAGTGTGAAATCTCGAAGTACCCCATGTTATTACTCCTGCTTGATTTTGTTGCCAACATTACTTTCATCAAAGGAGCTAAAACCATCACTTATAATTATTTTAGTGAGTTCATACAATGTCCGCAACTGTTTAAGCAAAAGCAATAAAAAGGAAATTTGTTCTAATCCTTTATTTCCGCCTCATTATTGCTGGTTTTTAGACAAAAACCAGAAGTTTTTCGAATATCTGTAACGCTATCATGATTTTGATTTACTAAACCATTGACAGCTGTTCTGTCAATTTGCTCATGATGAGACTATGGAGTCCCTGTGAGTTGCCGCAAGAATCTTTTTACATCTTCTGGAGTTTTCATAGGAGGTGGCACAACATTGTCATTAAACCATTGTTTAATCGAACGACACCAAGAGAACGGCCCTCCAGCAAAATAGTAACTCATCGTTGCAGAATAAATGAAAACGTCTGACGGTCCCCCTGCTGCGAGTCCCACCTTCACTCCAAAAGCACTATCACGGCCCAGTGACCAGAAAAATGACCCAGCTACCCCAGCACTAAAAGGACCAAGGGCTCCCTTTAGTGGCGTGGTGCCTAAAGATGCTGAAAAGAACAATTTTTCATAGTGTGACACTTTTGTAACGTTCCATACCAATCCTCCCTCAACACTAACTGACTTACCTGACCATCCAACTGAAAGTCCTGGTGCCCAGTAGTCCTCCCACCTGCCTAGAGATTTTATCCATAGCAGGTCATAATTTCCTTCGACACCGCCTCCCCACCCGGCTTTAAAGATAGGAAAAATGAATGAAGCTGAAAACGAAACAACATATGCATCCGCCGGTCGGTCGACCTTTTTTACACGCCTAAAACCGATGTACCCAATAATGGGCGGAGCTACTATGGCCATAATTGTTCCGATGATGCTAATCGTGGTGAGTATGCCTGGGAGACTTAGACTTAATTGCCCGGTTGGGTCGATGCGGTTTATTGGGTTGGAATGTGCGTAGAGGTATTTGTGGAGTGACTGTGGGTCGCGGTTGTTTCCGGCGAAGGGGTCGATACGGTTGAATCTGCCGGTTAGTGGGCTGTACCATCGGGCGCGGAGGTAGTACTGCTGTGTGTTCTTATCGTACATTTCGCCGGCGTAGAGCAGGGAGGTATCGGCATTGGTAGGTGAGAAGTTCAGCGCCCGGCCGTAGCCATCGTAATTGTAGCTTGCGGTTATGTCGCCGGCTGAAATGGCCAGATGTACAATCTCTGTTTGTTTAGTTGTCAAAGAGCAAATGAAGAAAAAAGAAGTATAAACAATTAGGCGCTTACTTGTGAACTTGTCTTCGAGGGATTCATAACAAATTGTTCACGGATGGAGTTTTTGGTAAGGACAGGCAACAGAGCTTAAAATTATCTTGGTCTCATGCTAATGTAAACACCAGGTGAAATCTCTACTGTTCTGCTGTCAGAAATTACAGGTGTTTCTGTTCCGTTGGGCATTACCGTTAAATGTAAACAACCAAGAAACTTCCAGCGAAAATTTACAATACGGAGTAGTTTCTCACCTTGTCCACCTGAACGCTCAAAGCTAATATAAACTTGATCATAGTCCGGTTTTAAGTTTTTAACAAACTGGGGTGCATCTTCAAGGGCAATTATAAAGCTTCTGGTCTCTTTTTTAGGAATCTGTGCCTCTTGGGCCCACTTTCTAATAGCTGGAACATCGATTCTTTTTACAATTCTTTCTGTAAAACCATGTAAATATGTTAACTCGCGTGGCGAAGTATTAAGAATACTTACTATAAAAGAAAATGTACCACATATAATAATTGTTAATAAAAAAAGACCTATTTTCAAGTTGTAACATTTTTGGTACAAAATCGTTTTAGAAAGGTATATCGCAGAAGCAACAATAACACCAAAAGAAGTAAAATATAATATGACGCAAATTAACCAGAAAAATTGAGAACCAAAAAGCCCCGCAACATAACGAAGGTAGTTATAGCTAAATATTACAGTAATTGAAAGTATTACAATTGTAGAAATTAATTTAAAATCGAACTTTTGTTTATTTTCTTCTTTAGATTCAAGTGTGACCACATCCATTACCCCTAATGCCATTTTAGATATCTTGATTAATCACCAAATACCAAAATCCAGAAAACAACACTAAGAGTGTACACAAAAGGGCTGCTTTTGCAAGCCCCTTTGTGAATTTTTTATACTATTTTCAAGTCGTAAAACAATATACCAAATTGACTACCATCCCCACTTATATTTTAATGGCTCTAACCATTTTTCAGTACATGCGGTACAGTCAGGCTTAGTTTCTTCATATACATCAAATATATTTTCATGCCCAGCGATTGTCCACATGCTTGCTTCCTCTAAATCTTCTCCTCTCCATACAGCCTTTTTCCAGAAGGTTAGTATGCTTATAGCTGTAGTTAAAGAATCGCCCTCTAAGGCCGTCACCCTACCCCATAACCAGTAGTTTACGGTACTTCCTTTATGACATTTCCCTGAAACAGTAACTGTTCCAGCACATCCGTAACCTGAGGGGTTGGCATTCAAACTGATAGGTTCCTTAGTAAGACGATTGTCAAGTCCATATATTCCCCAACCACTTACGGGATTAAAAACACCAGCAAGGTAATCAATGTCGCTCAAAGGGTGAACCCAAAAACTAAAATCAGCTTCAAGTTTAGCGCTCAACATTTTTAACCCAAACGTAATATCTGGACCACAGCTACAATCACGACCACTACAGCGAGCAGATCGTGAAGGTTTAAAAAATGTACCCGCAACAAATGTATATCCGAGAACTCCTATAATAGTACCAATAACAACTGTTAATGCTATCGCTCCTATTCCACCTGTGAAGAACATCCCACTCGGATCACTTCCGTTAACCGGATTATTGTGGGCGTAGAGGTATTTGTGGAGTGACTGTGGGTCGCGGTTGTTTCCGGCGAAGGGGTCGATACGGTTGAATCTGCCGGTTAGTGGGCTGTACCATCGGGCGCGGAGGTAGTATTGTGTCGCTATGCTGTCGTAGAACTCACCTGCATAAAGCAGACTTGTAGCTGCAGAAGTCGGGTCGAAGTTGCGGGGATTACCATAAGCATCATAGTTATAACTGTCAGTGATAGTTCCGCTATTGTCAGCAAGGTGCCTTACCGAGGCGTGGCCGTCGTAGAGCAGATACTTCATATCGGTGTTTTGGGCCCGTGCGAGGACGTCCAGGCCGAGTATGTAGGCCGTATTGGCAGCGGTATCGACGACCTCCCTTAATACCTGCGAATAGCCGGTGTGGTTGTTTTGTTATCAAGGAGCCGTAAACTCAAAAAGCTCCGGTTTTCCCGGAGCTTCCTTAAAATTCGCTGGACTAGTTCAGATAATATTTATCTGGCTGTCGCTTGGTGTCCTGTCTCTGAGTTTCGTTGCACTAAGGGCCAGCAGAATCCGGACCACGTTCCGAATAATCGCCAGAGAGGTTCGTCTGCTTTATCATCCCTACTCGTGCTAGTCCTTCGGAAAACCAACTCGCACTGTCAAACTGTGGATGGATCACAAGCTTGCCTGTCTTATTGATGTATCCCCACTTGTCGCCAACGGCTACTGACGCCATGCCTTCGGAAAAAGCAAGTGCCAAATCAAACTGTGGGCTTATTGAAACCTTCCCCGTATGATCAATAAAGCCCCATTGCTTGCCGATTCTTACCGGTGCAAACCCTTCGGCGAAATCAAGAGCCGAGTCCAGCGGGGCCTCGAGTAGAGGATCACCGTGCTTATTTAAGTATTGTGTGATATGCCCATGCCTATAGCCACTTTTCGCGTTATCCTTCTGTACAAGAGCTATTCCATCTGAGAATCTATGGGCTACATCATACTCTGGGGCTATTACAATCCGCCCTGTCTTGTCAACATATCCCCACTTTCCCTCAAACTCGACTGGTGCCATCCCTCCAGAAAACGGCTTGGCGCCATCGAAACGGGCCTGGATAACAAACGTTCCTGTTGTATCAATGAACCCATACTTTTGGTCAACGCTAATTGGCGCCAGACCCTCGGAAAAACCCTCGGCAAAATCAAATCTAGGTTTAATCGCAATCGCCCCCGCTTTATCAATATACCCCCACTTTTCCTTAATCTTGACGGGAGCAAAGCCCTCGGAGAAATCACCGGCATTGTCAAATTGAGGTTTTATCGCATATTCTCCAGTTTTGTTAATATAGCCGGCTTTTTGATCGATTCTTACTACTGCTAGCTCTTCTGAAAAACTACTAGCAAAATCAAATTGTGGTTTTATCACGCATTCTCCTAACTCATTCATGAAGCCCCACATTTTCTTAAGCTTCACCAATGCTAGCCCCTCAGAAAATCCATGGGTATAATCAAATTCTGACTCAAAAATCTTTGCTCCCGTTTTGTTGATGTAGGCGTCCCTATAGTTGTAAGATTCGTGCCTAACAGTTTTACGGTACCACCACCAGCTGTAGAAGCGATACTCGAACTGCGTATGCGAAATGGGAAGTAGCACTTGGTACAGATTCTTGCCGGTTTCTATTGAAAAGCACACCGCTGAAACGACGAGAGCAGCAGACAAGATCGCTCCTGCGCGTCGTATTTTCTTTCCGAGGCCAAACACGAAGCTCATTACAAAAAGGAGCAATAGAGCAAGCGCAGGAATACTGTGCAAAAACATGCCCCAGTCTACATCCGTGGCCCTCGAGACCCAAAAAGGCATCGCAAACCCGAAAGTAGCCCATATCAAAAGGGATATAATGAAGTGTAAAATCCCCAGAAGAGCTAACCCCAGAACGATCCGCCCAAGAATTTGGTCCCTTTTGTTACGACTCATTGAATAGACCCCACATAGGGATAAACGCCGCCCTTTTCTGCCCTATTCGTTATTAACATAGATCCCTAAATCTCTCATGTCAAGGGAATTCTCAGAGAATTTTTCATGACTAAGACGGCAAAATGCATAGCTCGAAGCGCAAAAGTCCGCGATTGGCTTCTCACTCGACGTCCTCTTCAGGAACATTTCTTGGAGGCGTCCATCCGCCCGTGTATGCTTCTTGTATATTCTCAGCGCTTAAATTATCCAAGCTAAGATATTGGTTGATATCGTCGGGAACCGGAACGTCACCACGCCGTCTTGCTTCTTCCATTAACCTACGGGCTATTATTTCGTACCGTTGTATGGCCCAACCGCCCCAATCTCTTATATATAGCGGATTGTCGATGGTATGATATGCGGCCCAGGATCTATGGGGTCGTGCCTCTGGGTTCCACCAGTTCCACCAGCGAGTCTCAAAATATCTTATGAGTTGTTGATATCCCGGTGATTGGGTGTTGCCGATACCAACCACGCCTACTCCCATTTGACCAACCTGAAAAACGCCGAAGTCATTAAGTGCTTCCCAGGTATCTCCCCACTTTGCAGGAACATCCAGAATATCGTCTTTCTGCGTCACAAGATAAATAGCACGGCGGCCAATTCGCAATCCCTCTATAAAAGCTATAATGTCTTGGTCTGTAACGAGTGACTCATCGTCGATGCCGCGCCTAAAATCGCTAATTCCTAACGCTCTGTATGCGAAAATACATGCGGCATTTACGACAAGCGCGATTGCAGTCCAGATAGTTATTGTTACCAGAAGACCAAAGGTTCCCGGGCCGCCAATTCTATTGCCGCTCGGATCAATGTTATAAATAGGGTTGGAATGAGCGTAGAGGTATTTGTGTAGAGATTGTGGGTCGCGGTTGTTTCCGGCGAATGGGTCTAAGCGGTTGAATCTGCCGGTTGCGGGGCTGTACCAGCGGGCGCGGAGGTAGTAGTGCTGGAGGTCATTGTCCCACATTTCGCCGGCATAGAGCAGGGCGTTAGATGCGGAGGCGGGGTTAAAGGTATGGGCGTTGCCGTAGGCGTCATACGCATAACTTTCCGCTATGACGCCTGATGAGTTTGCCAGGTGCCTTACCGAGCCGTGGCCGTCGTAGAGCAGGTACTTCATATCGGTGTTTTTAGCCCGTGCGAGAACGTCCAGGCCGAGTATGTAGGCCGTATTGGCAGCGGTATCGACGACCTCCCTTAATACCTGCGAATAGCCCGTATGATTGTACGGGTCGATGATGTACTTTGTTGTTGAGCCGCTCTGAACGGCCGCCTCGACGCGGATACCCTCCGGATTGTACTTGTAATCGACCGTGGTGCCGCCTGCACTTACCGAGGAAAGACGGTTGCGGTAGTTGTAAGTATATGTGCGGAATGGAGCTGCATCGTTGGACTCTTCGACAAGCGAGCCGTTGTCATCATACTCGTAGAAGGTGTTGACATCATCGGTAAGCTCCCGCGTTAATTCGTCAGTATTGGGGTCGTAGAAGTAATAGGTGGTATTGCCGTCCGCTACCTGACGCTCGAGCCGGTTGCCAACGAGGTCGTAGACATAGCTGTGGGTAAAGTCTTCCGGACTCAATTTCCGGTTTTGGCTTGCAATAGTTGGTAGGTTCCTATAAAAATCCCAGCGAAACGCAACCAGTCACGCGGCTGCTTCCTCTCCGACGTTGCTCCCGTGATTATAGCTACTTTGTCGATCCCGTCAAATCCAAAAAGCGTTTTCGAATTGTGAACCGTCATTTTGCTTGTTGCTTCTTTATCTTTGATTCTGTGTTACCTAAGCGCTGCACGCTCACGCTAAACGTTGTAAAATTCCTGCAAGCTAATGCGCGGCAAACACAGCAAGGTCCACCAGCTCATCTCAATAGTGTTTACGGGGGATTGCAACAGGCTGGCTTAAGAGAATCAGTTGAGGCAATGATGCTGGACCGACCAAGTTAATTTCTCTGCTGGATACAGTCTTCAGGGTGGTCTGTGGAGCATGAAGTTACTACGAGAACCATCGTTGACAATAATTCTCTATATCACTGGAAACTCTATTATTTAAGAATACCAGCACCCATTATCCTTCCACTGTCGGTTATGGTAAACTTTCCCAATTCCGTATTCTTGTCAAATGGGTCGATGCAAATGGGAGAATCGAGTTTAATTCTCACGGTTCCAGCTTGAGATTCAAAGAGCTGATCACCATGGGCGCAGACCAAGTCCGGCTGAGTTAGATTGATAATTTTCACGATTTTTTCTATTTGTGCCGGACAGCGCCGGGTCCCACACAGAATATTTATTTTGTCAGCGGGTTTTAATGGTTTTGTACTAGTCCAAAACACATCCGCAATGAGATAATTTGTAGTTAGTGGCGGATCACAAACATTGAATCCTACGTCTCCGCTCCGGATGTTAGTAACATCGTCCAGAGCAAGAGCGACAGATTCTCCAGGCTCGGCGCATCCTCTTTCCTGACTCGACGTTCTTATAGACAAGACTTCTGTAGTGTGGTGGACAGGCCCAAAGATAATTTTCTGTCCCTTGAACAGCGTGCCAGAGACAACTATGCCTAGAATTGTGGCCCTGCCGCCAGCGATGGCAGGAGATTGCACCAGGAATCGCAATGGAAGTTGAGTCAGATTTACGCGAGTGGAAAGATAATCTAACGATTTCATTAATGTGGGTGATGTGTTCCACCGCATTTTGTCGCTTTTCGCCGTTATGTTGTCACCATATTGTGCGGAAACCGGAATAACGGCGACGATTTGCAGCTTGAGTTTTTTGATGAAGTCAGCCGTTTCTTCAGAAATCTCCCAGAACCTAAGCCTGTTGTATAGTTTTAAGTCCATCTTATTTACAACAACAATAATCTCTTCTATCCCAAACATAGCAGTCAGATATGCATGCTGGCAAGTCTGGCTGAGGAGCCCTTGTGAGGCGTCAATAACAAGTATCACGGCATTCGCTTTTACTGCTCCCGTAACGATATTTTTTAGAAGTTCCCGCTGGCTTGCAGTCTCAATGAAGGTATAATTCCTTCGGCCGGTCCTAAGCATTATACGGGTAGTGTCTGTCGTAAGGGCTTCAGTCTCTTCATTCTCCAATCGGTGTGTGAAGAGCGTAGGTTCTCTTGTAGATACCCGTTTTTTAGGTGTTTCCTCGATCCTGTCCACTCTCTCCTGCGGCAATGGGCTACTTTCACAGAGCAATCGTCTGACAAGTGTACTTTTGCCGTGAGCTGTATGTCCAGCCACTAATATCTTTAAATCTTCCATAAGTCTATTCTACATCCGAAGACATCAAACTGGCTCAATTTTTGAGCACCGAGTATCCCAGCAAATCTACTTTCGAAAAAGTGAAAGAAAAGTAAACCTTTTGGTAAACCATCCAACCGTATATGGATTTTGTCAACATATCAAAAGGCAGAAATGTGACTGATGACTGCACAATTTGATATCAGTGCTACCAAAGATCTTCGCTGGACGGCTTCTGTTGGTCATTACAAGAGCCCGGACTTGTATGGAGAAATTCAGGTAGACAATTGGAGAGAGCCCAGCCTGCATTTATTTAATTTAAATCATGGGATTTGGAGTAAATAGGGCAAGCCCCTTAGCTCTGTGAGTAAACATAGGAAACATGGATGATATGGAAAACAAAGCTGAGGTTCTGTTCTCTGTCGAAATTTGCTAAACGGGTAGACACATTCAAAAATGCGTTCGTGTACCAGGATAAGTTATGTTTTAATATGTACAATAGTCTGATTATTAGACGATTTTACCAGAGCCGCCAACGGATTAAAAGAGCGGACCCAAGCTGAGCCTTCCCCATGGTTTCTTATGGGAATTTTGGAGAGATGGGGTGTGAGTCGCAGCGCCAACGTTTAAATAACTTTTACTTTTACCTGTATTGCTTTCGAGGTATAGGACGTATGCACCGTCGAAGGACACACTGTCGGTATAAGGTGGCTTGAAGGACCGATAATGATTTTGGCAAGGAAGTCATCCAAAGAGCTCGTTGTTGAACGTTGTTATCGAATGATAAAGCCGAGCTCGAAATTGTCACTGGAAGTGTATTTGGAGCGATTTAATGTGGCATGGGTAGGCAAGCTGCATTACATATTGACCACAACCGTCAGAGACAAAGACACCTTTGCCGCAATTTGGAGCCTCTGGGCCTTGAGTTACATACAGCGCCGACCATACAACTGGCGAACGAGATGGTGAAAAAATGCTGCTATCGTCTGGTCATTGTTCATTTCGGCACTGTCGGCAGGGAGATACTCAAGTTTTGTTCTCTTGTCCGCTCCGGCAGCGCCGCAACTATCGTGATCGCATTGATGGCTGATTCCAGAATAAGTATCGAAGAGCAGCTGTTCGATTGCGGTGCAAATGACGTGGTAGTGGGCAAGCAGGCGTCGGCGCGAATTTTGACAAAGCGTATACGGGCGCATCTTCATAACAGCAAGTCATTTTGGTTCCAAACTAATAAGATAAGGCTGAAAGACACCCTTGTTGATTTTGACCGTAGGGAGGTATGGTGCAATGGAGCCGTGCGCCAACTGCCAGGCATTTTGGCTGACTTGCTGAAGTACTTTGTGAATAATCCCAGCAGAGTTATCTCGAGAAGCGAGCTGTTTAACTCTCCTATCTGGGCTGATTCGATTTGTACACCTGCCAAAGAGGGAGGCAAAACATTTGACGTTAACGTAGGCAAGCTTCGGAAGATAATTGAACCTGATCCAGCTCGGCCTCAAATAATAACATCCGTGCGTGGAATAGGGTGGGTACTTTCAATGGATTCCGTTGAATAAGCAAGACCCCAGCACGACACGAATCAGGTAATCAGCTTTAGACGGCAGAACGAGAAGCCAGTCGAACGTAATAGCATATGCATATATCCGCCATTTGTATGCAGGAGGATAGTTCCAGACATTTACGAGGCAAGCTCTAGTAATAACATTGGCGCTGAGCAGGTAACCTTCAATGGATAAAGTCAAAGTTGAGGTGGTTTGCGGAATTATCCAAGGCGTTTTTATTGTAAGGAAAGCCACGAAAACACCTACTGGGAATTGATTTCTCGCAAAGATCCGCTCACATTTGCCAGGCACTTATCTTTTGTCCTGAGTCACCACCTTTTTCTTCGGAGCGTTCTGGTAAGTTCGCCACCGTATTCTTGTTTTATATCAGAGTAGTACTGTGCCAAGCCTCTTTTCTCCATTTTAGCGACTTTCTGCAAATAGTCTGTGGCAATCAATACGGCCCAGATCCGATGCAGGTAGCCGTCCTGTTTGGCATAAAGCTCCTTATTTTTTGCAAAGTCGTCAAAATAATTCTTGCAGAAAG
>Ga0114922_10000114_pt1 | contig 71298 bp, 59 predicted proteins | sample AartaG_FD_100975 | JGI IMG/M metagenome (GOLD analysis project Ga0114922, IMG submission 100975) | Deep subsurface microbial communities from Aarhus Bay to uncover new lineages of life (NeLLi) - Aarhus_00045 metaG | ecosystem: Environmental > Aquatic > Marine > Oceanic > Sediment | place...
CCTACCCTACTTCGCTCAGAATGACACCTGGCGGGGCGCAGAAGCCGCGCCCTACAGTGGCAGGACCAAGGTCCTGCCCTACCCTACTTCGCTCAGAATGACACCTGGCGGGGCGCAGAAGCCGCGCCCTACAGGAGCAGGAGGCGAGTTCATGCCCAACGAGCAAATGGCGGTGATCCGCGTGGAGCGGATGGCCGCCCTACAGGCAGGCGGCGCGGTGGGGAAGCCGCGCCCTACAGTGGCAGGACCAAGGTGCTGCCCTACCCTACGGACGAACCGGCGTGATTCTTCGCCCGCCTCGGGCGGACTCAGAATGACAATTCACCGTGCGTCGGCGCTAGGGGTCTGGCTGGGGCGTTAGGCGCAACGTAAGATGTGACCGGGCAGCTGGCTGAGGTGAGCGATGAAGAAGGAGAACGAGGGAGCGAACAAGAGAGACAAGGTGGCGCCGCGGAACCCGCTGCCGAGGCGAGATGCGAAGGAGCGCGTGAGGAATTTCGAGGAGGTGGCGCTGGGCTTCGACGAAGAGACGGCGCGGGCGGAGGCGCGCCGGTGCTTGCAGTGTAAGCGGCCAACGTGTGTGGAGGGGTGTCCGGTCGGTGTTGATATTCCGGGGTTCATTCTGGCGCTGGCGGAGGAGCGGTTCGCGGAGGCGGTCGGGGTGCTGAAGGACCGGAATAACTTGCCGGGGATCTGCGGGCGGGTGTGTCCGCAGGAGACGCAGTGCGAGAAGGTGTGCGTGCTGGGGCGACGACACGAGCCGGTGGCGATCGGGGCGCTGGAGCGGTTCGTAGCGGATTGGGAGAGGGAGCATCAGGGGGCAGGAGACACGCACCTGCCCTACGAGCGCGAACAGCGCGGCGCGGGGGGGCCGAAGGTGGCGGTGATCGGATCGGGGCCGGGGGGGCTCACGGCAGCGGCGGAACTGGCGCGGTATGGTTACAGGGTGACGATCTTCGAGTCGCTGCATGCTGCAGGAGGGGTGCTGAGGTACGGCATTCCGGAGTTTCGGCTGCCGCGGGAGATTCTCGACCGAGAGGTGGAGTACGTGAAGACTCTCGGGGTAGAGCTCGAGACGGACGTGCTGGTCGGGAAGACGGTCACGCTGGATGAGCTGCGGGAGGAGGAGGGGTTCGAGGCATTCTTCGTTGGGACGGGGGCCGGCCTCCCATGGTTCCTCGGGATTCCAGGGGAGAACCTGGCGGGGGTGTACTCGGCGAACGAGTTCTTGACCCGAATCAACTTGATGAAGGCGTATCGATTCCCTGAGTACAAGACGCCAATTCGGGTGGGGAAGCGCACGGCTGTGATCGGGGGCGGCAATACGGCGATAGACTCTGCGCGGTGTGCACAGCGAATGGAGTCGGAGGCGACGCTTCTCTACCGGCGGACGCGGGCGGAGATGCCGGCGCGGGCGGAGGAGGTGGAGAACGCGCTGGAGGAGGGGGTGGCGCTGAAGGAGCTGGCGGTGCCGGTCAGGATGGTTGGGGATGAGGAGGGACATGTGCGTGGGGTTGAGTGCCAGCAGGCCGAACTTGGGGAGCCCGATGCGAGCGGGCGGCGGAGGCCGGTCCCGATAGAAGGCAGTGAGTTTGTGGTGGAAGCAGACACGGTGGTGGTGGCGGTGAGCCAGTCACCCAATCCACTGCTGCCCAAGGCCGAGCCGGGCCTGAGAACCGGGAGCGACGGGCGGCTGGTGGTGGATCCAGAGACCGGAGAAACGAGCGCGCCAGGGGTGTTTGCAGGGGGGGATATCGCGAACGACGCGGGGACGGTGATTGCGGCGATGGGGGATGGGAAGCGGGCGGCGGCGGCGATACACGAGTACCTGCAGAGGAAGGACGGGAGCGGCTCTCAGGTCCCCTGATTGAGGCGGCGGCCGTCTGGGCTCGGGGCGTTCGCCTACGCGTGGCGGGCGCAGCCGAAGCCCTCGCCGAGCGCGCATCGTTCCCTGACACTGAGGGAGATTGGAATCTGCAACATGATAAGGAATGGTCTCACGAGCAAAGAGATCGCAGAGGCGCGAGGCGTGTCCCCGGCGACTATCAGCCGGCACCGGGAACGCATACGCCGGAAGGTCAGTATAACCGGCAGCAGCACGAACCTGGCAAGCTACCTACAGGGGATCATGTAACGACGTTCGGGTTGGGGATTCGCTCGCCGGATGGCAGGAGACAAGCTCCCGTCCAACGAATACGGTCCTCTGCTGGGACCTCAAGCGACAGGCAGCGCGTCTGCTGCGTATGGGTAAGGCTTCTCAACTCCCCGATCTGCTCCGCGTTGGGAGATGAACGCGAGCCTGGAGGAGCGAGCGATGAGCACAACGCCGAATCGGGCGGTAGACTCTCAGGCAGCCAAGGCAGGGCTGGAGGGTGTGACTGCCTGTGAGTCCGAGATATGTTTCGTGGATGGCCAGGAAGGCCAACTGCTGTACCGCGGGTACGATGTGCCTGGGCTGGCAGCACGCAGCAGCTTCGAGGAGGTGGCCTATTTGCTGTGGTACGGCCGCCTCCCGGGGAAGATCGAATTCGATGCGTTTCTGGCGGGATTCACGGGGAGCATCGAAGTGCCGACGAGGACAGTTATGATCCTACGTATGTTCCCACGCGCGGCGACCCCGATGGAGGTGCTCCGCACCGCGGTCTCGTCGTTGGGCCATTGGGATCCCGACAGCGGGAACACAAACCTGGACGCCTGCTTGCGCAAGGCGCAACGTCTCACTGAACGCATTCCGCTGCTCATCACCTCGCACCACCGCCTGCGCGGGGGCGAGGAGCCCGTACATCCGGTGCCAGGAAGGAGCGTCGCGTACAACTTGCTGTACACGCTGCATGGGAAAGAGCCGGATTCGACGTCGGTGCGGATTCTGGACGCGGCGCTGATCTTGCACGCTGACCACGAGTTGAACGCATCCACTTTCGCGGCACGTGTCACGGCGGCCACGATGTCGGACATGTATTCCTCTGTCACCAGCGCTCTGGGCGCTCTCAAGGGCCCACTACATGGCGGGGCCAATGCCGAGGTGATGAAGATGCTGATGGATATCGGTGATCCCTCGAAGGCGGAGGCCTGGGTGCTGAATGCGCTGGCGAATAAGGTGAAGGTGCCGGGGTTCGGTCACCGCGTGTATCGGACGGATGACCCGCGGGCGGCCGTGCTGGGGCGGTATGCGCAGGAGCTCTCCGACAGCGTGGGTGAGGGGAAGTGGATTGAGATGTCTCGCGAGATCGAGCGGGTGATGCGCGAGAACACGAAAGTCTATCCGAATGTGGATTTCTACTCGGGCACATGCTACCACCTGATGGGAATCCCAGTGGAGTTGTTCACGCCCATTTTCGCGTGCAGCCGCGTGGTGGGATGGACGGCCCACATTCTCGAGCAGTGGGGCAACAACCGCCTGATCCGCCCGCGGGCGCAGTACACGGGGCCGAAAGAGCGAGAGTACGTGCCGATCGACGAGCGGAAGATCTGAGGGAGGGCGCGCGATTGAGCGTGTCGCAGGCGCGGGCAAACGATGCCCTACAGGGGCAGGAGCCAAGCTCCTGCCCAACTCAGGAATAGGCACAGGGGCAGGAGGCCCTGCGGCAAGGCCCGGGCAGGCAAGCTCCTGTGCTACGAACTGAAGATGCGGGCAAGAGGAGTCGGAGGCCGGGGAGTCGAAGAGTGACGGGGTGAGGGAGGCGAAGATCTGAGATTGGTGGGTCCGCGGCGGGAGAGGTGTGGAGCAGTCTGCTGCGGGAACTCCTGAGGTTAGCTGGGGGTCGAGAGTGCACCGCGGGCGGGGGCGTGTCCCCGCCTGTGGGCGCGTGTGGGCGGGGGTAAGAGTAGGAGACAGCAATGATCGAGATCCGGATACATGGACGGGGCGGGCAGGGGTCGGTGACGGCGGCGGAGCTGCTTGCGGTGGCGGCCTTCGACGACGGGCGGGAGGCGCAGGCATTTCCGGCCTTTGGGGTCGAGCGCCGGGGGGCGCCGGTGCTGGCGTTCTGCCGGATCGACAGCAAGCCGATCCGGATTCGGAGCCAGATCTACGAGCCGGACTACGTGATCGTGCAGGACCCGACGCTGATGGAGACGGTGGACGTGCTGGCCGGGCTGAAGCCGGAGGGGACAGTGCTGATCAACACCGAGCATGCGGCCTCGGACCTGAAGCTCGATACTGCCGCGCGGGTGGTGACATTTCCGGCCACGCAGATAGCGCTGGAGACGCTCGGGCGGCCGATTATGAACACGGCAATCATGGGAGCTTTTTCGGGGATATCGGGAGCGATCAGCTTCGAGGCGATCGAGCGGAGCATTCGGCACCGGTTCCCGGGGGAACTGGGGGAGAAGAACGTTGAGGCGGCGCGGAAGGCGTACGAACTGACGAAGGAGCAAGCGCAATGACGGCGACCAAGAAGAAGCGAAGGAAGCCACCGCTGGGCATAGTGACGAGGCCGGGGTCGTCGCTGCGAAACAAGACGGGGTCCTGGGGCATCCTGCGGCCGGTGTTCGATTGGGAGAAGTGCACGGGATGCAACACGTGCGAGACGATCTGTCCCGAGGGGTGCATCCGCCATCTCGAAAAGAAGCAGTATGAGGCCGATATGGAGTACTGCAAGGGGTGTGGGATGTGTGCGGAGGCGTGTCCGGCGGACGCGATCACGATGGAAGAGGAGCACCGATAATGCGCAAGATGATCGAAGGTTCGCGGGCGGTGGCGGAGGCGGTGGGGCTGTGCCGGCCCGATGTCATCTCGGCCTATCCCATCACGCCGCAGACGCACATTGTGGAGGACCTGTCGCAGATGGTGGCGGACGGGGACATCGATGCGGAGTACGTTCGGGTCGAGAGCGAGCATTCGGCGGCATCGGTGTGTCTGGGGGCGGTGGCGGCGGGGTCGCGGGCGTACTCGGCGACGACGTCGCAGGGGCTGATGCTGATGGTGGAGGTGCTGTACAACATCGCGGGGATGAGACTGCCGCTGGTAATCACAGGCGTGAACCGGGCGCTGTCGGCGCCGCTGAGCATCTGGAACGACCATCAAGATACGATGGCGCTGCGGGATACGGGCTGGCTGCAGTTGTATGCGGAGAACAGCCAGGAAGTGCTGGACATGCACATTCAGGCGTACAAGATCTCGGAGGACGACCGGGTGCTGCTGCCGGTGATGGTGTGCATGGACGGCTACGTGCTGACGCACACCTACGAGAGCGTGGATATGCCGACGCAGGAGGAGGTGGACGCATTTCTGCCGGGGTACGACCCACTTTACCGGTTGGACCCGGACGATCCCTATACCCTGGGTGCGTTCGCGGACCCTAGCCTGTACCAGGAGATGCGGTATGAGATCCAGCGCGACGCGCTTGCGTCGAAAGCGGTGGTCAAAGAGGTGGCGGCGGACTTCAAGGCGGCCTTCGGCCGGTGGATGGGGGACGTGTTGGATCCCTACCAGTGTGATGATGCAGAGACGATCTTCATCGGTCTGGGGACGGTGGTGGGGACGCTGAAGGAATGGGTAGATGTGAAGCGAGGGCAAGGGGAGAAGGTCGGAGCGCTGAAGCTGCGGTGCTTCCGCCCCTTCCCGCTCGAGGAGCTGAGAGAGGCGCTCGGGAACGCGAAGCGGGTGGTGGTGGTGGAGAAAGCGGTGGGAGTCGGCGCCTACGGGATCGTTGCGGCGGAGGTGCGGGCGGCACTGTACGGCCAGGCGAGTATGCCGCCGGTGACTTGTGCGATGGCCGGGCTGGGCGGCCGCGACATCACCTTCGAGACGTTCGAGGAAATGCTGAAACGGGCGCAGGCCGGGGAGAGTGACCTCTTCGCGGGGATGCGCGCCGAGCTACTGGAGGCGAGCTAGCATGTCTGCTCCTGAGTTCAAGTATGAGATCACCCGAGGGTTCCTGCCAGGGCACCGGGCGTGCGCGGGGTGCGGACAGGCATCTGCCGTCCGGCTAATAATGGAGACGGTGGGGCCGCAGTGTATAGTGGCGAACACAACCGGGTGTCTGGAGGTCTTCAGCACGCCGTACCCGGAGTCGGCCTGGGGGGTGCCGTGGATTCACTCGCTTTTCGAGAACTCGTCTGCAGTGGCCGCTGGCATCGAGGCCGCGCTGAAGAAGCAGGGGAAACTGGATGCGGTGAAGGTGCTGGCCTTCGGCGGAGACGGGGCGACTCTGGACATCGGGTTTGGCGCGATCTCGGGGATGTTCGAGCGGGGGCACGATGTGCTGTACGTGTGCATGGACAACGAGGCGTACATGAACACCGGTGTGCAGCGGTCGGGGTCCACGCCGTTTGCCGCGGCGACGACCACCAGCCCCGCGGGCCGGAGGTCGTTCGGCGAGGACCGACCGAAGAAAGATCTGCCGGCGATCGCGGCGGCGCACGGGATACCGTATGTGGCGACGGCGTCGATGACTCTCTTTGCGGATTTGAGGCGCAAGGTGAAGAAGGCGGTGGGGATCCGCGGCCCCAAATACCTGCAGGTGCACGTGCCGTGTCCACCGGGATGGGGATATGACGAGAAGCTGACGATGGAGGTCGGGAAGCTGGCGGTGGAGTGTGGGCTGTATCCGCTGGTGGAATGGGAGGACGGGGAGGTGACGCGGGTTCGGAAGATCAAGAAAGTGCCGGTGGAGGAGTACTTGAAGGGGCAGCGGCGGTTCCGGCATCTGTTTCGGACGGAGGAGGGGAAGGGGCTTCTCGCGAAGATTCAGGAGCTGGCGGACGCGAATATCGAGAAGTATGGGCTGGTTGACTGAGGGTGGGTTCGGTTTCGGGACTGAAGTCCCGAAACACCGGAAGATGAGAGCGCGGTCCCCGCGGGGCCGCGCTCTTCACATTCAGGAGTCGGGAGTGGGACCGCGGCGAGGTGCGGCACAGGAAAGAGCGCGGAGGCGGATAAGAGGCTAGCGTCGGAGGGCGCAAGAGAAGACTGGGTTAGGTTTCGGGACTGAAGTCCCGAAACACAGACACCGACGCCGACGCGGGGGGTGGGAAGGAGTCGGAGGAGACTCGGCGTGATCGCGTTTGGGCCGGAGGTGTGCCGCGATTTCGGGCAGGCCGTCACCAGGGAATGGCTGGAGACGAACGGCCTGGGCGGGTATGCCTCGTCGACGATCATAGGGGCGAACAGGCGTCGGTACCATGGTCTGTTGGTGGCGGCGCTGGCGCCGCCGGGCCGGCGCACCTTGCTGCTGTCGAAGCTCGAAGAGACGCTGGCGGTCCGCGATGTCGAGTATGATCTGTCCTGCAACCAGTACCCCGGCGTCGTTCACCCACAGGGATACCAGTACCTGCGCGAGTTTCGGCTGGACCCGTTTCCGATGTTCCTCTATGAGGTCGGTGACGGGCGATTGACGCGGCTGGAGAAGACGGTGGCGATGTGCCGGGGACGGAACGCGGTAATCGTCCGCTATCGACTGCTGGAAGGCCCCGGGACGGCGAGTCTGATAGTGCGACCTCTGGTCAACTGCCGAGACCACCATCACCTGATGAGGGAGAACCCGTATTTCGACACCTCGGCGGAGCTGTCCGGGGCACGGGACAGAGTGTCGATGAAGCCCTATCCGTGGGGGCCGGCACTGCACATCCATCTCCACGGCGCGTACTTCGAACCATGGGATTACTGGTATCACAACTTCGAGTATGCGGAGGAGGCGGCGCGGGGGTTGGGCTTTCACGAGGATCAGTACAGCCCAGGGTTCTTCACCTGTGAGTTCGATCAGGGGGAGACTCACTATCTGGTGGCGAGCACCGAGCGAATGGAAGGCGTAGAGCCCGCGGCAATGCTGCAGGAGGAGCGGGAGAGGCGCGTCTCGCTGGCAAGGGGGCGGCGGGCCGGAGATTCTCGGGCGGTGCTCGGGACCGGCTCCGGCGGCAGCTCCGGCCGCAACTCCGGCCGCAGCTCCGGAGGCAGCGGGAGCGAGGTCGGGAGACTGGTGTCGGCGGCGGACGCGTTTCTGGTGACGCGAGGCGGGGAGAGCCGTGAGGCGGCCGGTCAAGGCATTGTGGCGGGGTACCCCTGGTTCGAGGAGTGGGGGCGGGACGCGATGATCAGCCTGCCGGGGCTGACGCTGGTGACGGGGCGATATGAGGTCGCCCGGGACGTGCTGCGCACGTTCGCGGAGCACTGCAGGGAAGGCATGATACCGAACCGGATCCCGGACTCCGCCGCGGAGCCGGACTACAACACGGTGGATGCGACACTGTGGATGTTCTGGGCCGCTCATAAGTACCTCGACTACACGGGTGACCGGGAGTTCGTGGTGGGCGAGCTGGCGCCAACCCTCGTGGAGTCGGTGGAGTGGCATGTGCGCGGCACGCGCTATGGGATCAAGGTGGAGGGAGATGGGCTGCTGCGGGCGGGAGAGGCGGGGACACAACTGACGTGGATGGACGCAAAGGTGGGGGGCTGGGTGGTGACGCCGCGGCAGGGAAAGCCGGTCGAGATCAACGCCTTGTGGCACCATGCGCTGAGCTTCCTGGAGGAGCTGGGCGGGGAGCACGCAGGGCCCAGCGCGGCAGATGTGGGGAGGGAGTTCGAGGCGCGGTTCTGGAACGAGTCGACGGGGTATCTGAACGATGTCGTGGATGGCGAAGGGGGGGTGGATTCCTCGCTCCGACCGAACCAGATCTTCGCAGTGGGCCTCCCCTACCCCATCGTGGCGGCGGAACGAGAGCGGCGAGTGGTGGGGGTGGTGAAGGAGAACCTGCTGACGCCGTACGGACTCCGCACGCTGTCACCAGGTGACCCGCGCTATGTCGGACGCTACGAAGGCGACCAGCGGTCGCGAGACGGGGCGTACCATCAAGGCACAGTGTGGCCCTGGCTGCTGGGGCCGTTCATCACGGCATACGTGCGCGTGAGCGAGGATCAGCAGCGGGCACGGACGGAGGCGAGGGGATGGGTGGAGGGGTTCTGGGACCACCTGCGGGAGGCGGGACTGGGACAGATCTCAGAGATCTTCGACGGTGACCCGCCGCACCGGCCAAAGGGATGCATTGCCCAGGCGTGGAGTGTTGCGGAGGTATTGAGGGCGGCGGCGGAGGATCTCGGTATGCTGGGCCTGGACAGACTGCGAGAGCTGAGCTAGTAGCAGGAGAGCATGGAGGTAGCGGTCGGCAATGGAGACAATTGAGATCGGCACGAGGTCGCGCGCGGAGGTGGTGGATATCACCGGACAGGTGCAGGAGGTGGTGGCCCGCAGCGGAGTGAGCCAGGGGGTTGCGTTCGTGTTCAGCGCGCACACGACTGCGGGGCTGACGGTGAACGAGCACGCGGACCCGGATGTGATGGCGGATGTGCTGGGGGCATTAGAGCGGATGGCGCCCGAGCGGGGAGGATACGCGCACTCGGAGGGGAATTCCGACGCGCACATCAAGGCGAGCCTGGTAGGGCTTTCCGTGAGCGTCCCCGTGGAGAGGGCTCGGCTGGTGCTGGGGACCTGGCAAGGGATCTTTTTCTGTGAGTTCGATGGGCCGAGGCGGCGGCGGGCGATGGTGCAGGTGCTGGGGTCCAGCTAGTGCCCCGGGGGCGAGTCAGGGAGGACGGGCGCCGTAAGCATTGTGGCGTAGGATGCCGAAGTATGGAATAGGCGGATAGGCGGCGGCGCAGAGCAGCGGAGAGACTGAAGCGGGTGGGAGTGTGCTGTCATGCAAGGGACAGCTTCCGCGCTCTGTGCACGGCACCGGCGCAGGCTGACGCTGCTGGTCCTCGTCTTAGGCTCTGTTCTCGTGCTATGGGTTGGCCCGATTCGACCAGGGATTGTGCTGGGCGAGTCGATGTCCCCGACATTTCACAGTGGGCAAGTGTTCCTCATGTCACGTTTGGAGGGAACGAAGGCGGTGGGGCTAGGCGATGTTGTGGTGGTCAATGTGGATGGTCAGTGCTATCTGAAGCGGGTGTTCGCGGTGGGAGGGCAGACCATCTGGGGATTGGACTCAGCAGATGTGGAGGGCGCGCCGGACATCATGCTGTCGCCCGACGATCTGGATAGGATACGGGAGGTGGCGCGGGAGAGACCGGGCGTGGGCCGCGTGGTGCACATGAGGGTGCCGCCCAGGCATATCTATGTGCTGGGAGATGCGGACAGGAATTCCTACGACAGCCGTCACTTCGGGCCGGTCCCGGTGGAGGCGATACGAGGGCGGGTGTTGGCGGCCCGACTTTTCCATCTCTGGCGTCCCAGGACGAGCGGGCCCAGAGTGGTGATGGCGGGCCCTGGCCGGATGCCCCCGGGCAGCGAAAGGTAGCAGACGCGAAGCAGGGCGACCTGGAGGCAAAGGTCGCCCTGTCCGCAGCACCGAGCCACATCCGAATACGACCCGTCTGTCGTCGCGGAAGCTCCTCCGGAGTCCTCCACTGCGCCGGCCCCTGCGGCCCCTGATCCGCTTGCAGCCGGAACCGGCCCCAACGCAGCACGACGGTCGTCGAATGCGCCTCGGGCTTCCCCCCCAAGCCCCAACTGTGGACTTCGACGCGAGGTGGGATGGTGCGGACGAAGGCCGAGCATGGCGGGGAATGCTCGGCCCTGTCCGCTGGCCCGTAGCAGGCAATCGCGCAGAACTGATATCGGCACGTCAGGGTCCTCGCGGCGAGGTGCGCCGCGAGGACACCACGGCCATCCGCTTCGCGCGGGCTCAGGCTGTGATCGGTGCAGCAACTAAGGACGTCGGCGTCGCACTCGAGCGAGGTGCAGCAAGAGACGAAGTGGGAGGACCGTGCCTGACGCGACCGCTGCTTGCGATGTCGGTGGGCGCTGCCGTGGCGCCGCGCTTGGCTGGAAAAGCAAAAGCCCCCGCGACAACGGTCGGGAGGCATTCGTGGCTCCGCCAACGGTCGCGACATGGACCATCCGGCGGTGAGGCCTGCTTCAACCAAGCACAGGAACTATATACGACTGGAGGCGAGGCGTCAAGGAGTAGGGCGCCGGAGTTTGTGCAGAGCCCGCGACATCGAGGGAGCCGGCGGGCGAAGGCGCAAGCGCTGCTGGGACGCGCGACCGGGTACCACAGGATTCGACAGGATGTCAGAGGCCTTTGGCGTCAGCATGTCAGGCGCAGCGGGAGTAGCCGCAAGAGCGACAAACCACACATCCCTCCGAGAGCTCGAGGATGGTGCCGCAGTCGGGGCACTCGGGATTGTAGCCGAAGCTCGCGATATCGCTCGCAGGCAGTGAGGCAGGGGAGGGATTGCCGTGGTGCGTCTCCTCGTCGCCGTTTCGGCCATTGCTGGCGAGGTAGCGCTCGACGGCCTTCCCGATGGCGTCAGCACAGGAGAGGGTGACGGAGCCACGGTCCCAGGATGGCATGGGACAGCGGATGCCCTTGAGCTGTTCGACGACAGAGCTGGGGTCGACACCGGAGCGAAGGGCGAGCGATATCATGCGGCTGGTGGCCTCCGATTGGGAGGCGGTACACCCGCCGGACTTCCCGATGGTGGTGAAGACCTCGCAGAGGCCTTCTTCGTCCTGGTTGATGGTAATATAGAGGTTCCCGCAGCCGGTGGTGACCTTCTCCGTGGTGCCGCGAGTGAGGGTGGGACGAGACCGGGGGGAGATGGAGGCGGCCCTGGGGATGAGCGGAGCGGCCTGCTCGGCCTTGGCGGGAGCGCTCGAACCTGCGGTCAGCACCTGAAGGTCACGCGATCCGTCGCGGTAGACGGTGACGCCCTTGCATCCGAGCTGGTGGGCGAGCAGGTAGACGCGGCGGATGTCCTCTTTGGTGGCCTCGTTGCGGAAATTGACGGTCTTGGAGACCGCGTTGTCGGTGTATCTCTGAAACTCGGCCTGCATGCGGATGTGCCATTCGGGAGAGACATCGTAGGCGGTGACAAAGAGCCGCGAGACGTCTTCCGGGATCCCCTCCACATCGGCGAGCGATTTCTGGCGGCCGATCTCGGCCATGAGCTCCTGGGAGTAGAAGCCGCGCTCGCCCGCAACCTGCTCGAAGAGAGGATGGACTTCGAGCATCTCCTCTCCATCGAGTATGCGACGGGTGAAGACTACTGCGAACAATGGTTCAATACCAGAGGAAGCCCCCGCGATTATGGAGAGGGTGCCGGTGGGCGCGATGGTGGTGACGGTGGCGTTGCGGAGGCGCGGCCCGGTCTCCACGAAGATGCTCTGGTCGAAGTTGGAGAAGACTCCCCGCTCGGCAGCGATCTCGGCGGAGGCATCCCGGCCGCGCTCGTGGAGGAAGCGCATGATGCGCCCGGCGATTTCGAGCGCGGCGTCGGAGTTGTAGGGAATGCCAAGCTGAATCAGGAGGTCTGCAAACCCCATCACGCCGAGGCCTATCTTGCGGTTGGCGCGCGCCATGTCTCTGATCTGCTCGAGGGGGTATTCGTTCACGTCGATGACATTGTCCAGGAAGCGCACGGCAGTCCGCACGGCCTCGCCGAGGCGCTGGTAGTCGATCTCCGGGGTGGGGCCGGAGAGGACGAAGCGGGAGAGGTTGATGGACCCGAGGTTACAGGCTTCGTAGGGCAGCAGAGGCTGCTCGCCGCAGGGGTTAGTGGACTCGATCTCGCCCAAGGAGGGAGTCGGATTCATGGCGTTGAGGCGGTCCAGGAAGACGATCCCCGGCTCGCCGGTCTCCCAGGCGCCCTCTACGATCAGGTCGAAGACCTCGCGGGCGGCGAGCCGCTGTACGACCTTCCCGGTACGGGGGTTGACGAGGTCGTACTCGGCCTCGGCTTCGAGTGCCCGCATGAAGTCCTCGGTGAGCCCGACGGAGACATTGAAGTTGGTTAGGACCGAGGTATCGTGCTTGGCAGTGATGAACTCGAAGATATCAGGGTGATCGACCCGCAAGATGGCCATGTTGGCGCCGCGGCGGGTGCCGCCCTGCTTGACGGCCTCGGTGGCGGCGTTGAAAACTCTCATGAAAGAAACGGGGCCGGAGGCGCCGCCTCCGGTGGTGCGGACGATGTCTCCCTTGGGCCGGAGACGGGAGAAAGAGAAGCCAGTGCCGCCGCCGGACTGATGGATGAGAGCGGTGTTCTTGATGGTCTCGAAGATGGATGCCATGGAGTCTTCGACGGGAAGCACAAAGCAGGCGGAGAGCTGCTGGAGCTCTCGTCCGGCGTTCATGAGGGTGGGGGAGTTGGGGAGGAACTCCAGGCGGGCGATGATGCGGTAGAACTCGCGCGCGTCAGCTTCCACATCGGCCCCCGGGTCGTAGCGCTTGCTGGCGGAGGCGACGTCCCGAGCGACGCGCCAGAACATCTCCCACGGCTGTTCGAGCGGTATCCCATCTTCGCTCTTGCGGAGGTAGCGATTGCGGAGAACGGTAAGGGCATTGTCGGTGAACTCAGGCAGCGGGAGGTCTGGCGGCAGGCTGGGCACTCTCATGGCTCCTTGTAGTGTGATGACTTCTGTGAATCGGAGGCGGGGGCCGACTGACGGTCTCGGTTCCCTTCCGGCTTGGACGGGTTTCGCACGAGGGATTGGATTTCCTTCAGGAAGGAGTCGGCATCGCGGAACTCTTTGTAGACGGAGGCGAAACGGACGTAGGCGACCTCGTCCAACTCGCGCAACTTCTCCATGACGAGGGCGCCGATCTCGCTCGCCGGCACCTCCTCCGCGAGCTCGTCCCGCACCTGTCGTTCGACGGCCGCTGCGGACTGCTCTATCAGGTCGCGGCTGATGTCTCGCTTCTCACAGGCCTTGGTCATACCGAGGATGAGCTTGTCTCGGTCGAAGGGCTCCCGGCGGCCGTCCTTCTTGATGACGAAGGCGCGCACTTCGCCGGGCCGCTCGTAAGTGGTGAAGCGGCGGCCGCACTCGGGGCATTCGCGCCGGCGGCGGACCACGGAATCGTCTCCGCTCGTGCGAGAGTCTAGTACGCGGCTGTCATTGTGTTGGCAGAAGGGGCAACGCATACGGCATAATCGCCTATATTGTAGCAGCGCAGGTATATACCATACTACATCTAGTATGTCAACAGGAGAATCACACTTTTGCAGAATCGGGGAAATACTATCACACAGGCGTTTGTGTGTTAAGGGCGTATATGCGGGATTGCGGAGACATGCGCGCCCTGCAGCGAAGAGGTCGGGACAGGAATGTCCCTCCTACGAGGATCGGGAGAAGCGGCGGGCATGCGGAGATGCCGCCCTACAAGAAACGGCGGGATTCTTCGCCTTGCTCAGAATGACCGGAGAAAGGAGAGGCGGGGGCCCACAGAGGGGCTCCCCTACTACGAGCTAGGCGATCTCGCCCCGAAAGCCCCAGAGGTGAGCTTCGGTGAGCGTGACGTTCACCAGCGAGCCGGCGAGGCCAGGCGGTCCGGGGAAGATGACGAGTTTGTTGTTGCGGGCGCGGCCGGCGAGGAGGCCGTCGCCGCGCTGGGCAGGGCCGTCTACGAGAACTTCGGCCTCCTCCCCTACTCCGGCGTGGTTGCGCGCGAGCGTGATGCGGTTCTGAAGGTCGATGAGCTTGTGGAGGCGGGCGAGACGAATGTCGCGCGGGATCTGATCCTCTCGCGCGGCGGCCGCGGTGCCGGGGCGGGGCGAGTAGGCGAACATGAAGGCGCCGCCGAACGCAATCCGCTCGTAGAGACGGAGGCTCTGCTCGAACTCCTCCTCAGTCTCACCCGGGAACCCGACCATGATGTCAGTTGTTATGGCAATTCCGGGGACGGCATTTCTGAGCCGGCCCACAATTCCGAGATACCGCTCGGTGGTGTAGGTTCGATTCATGGCGGCCAGGATACGATCGGCGCCGACCTGGATCGGCAGGTGGATGTGCTCGCAGGCGGAGGGGAGGTCTGCGAGGGCCCCGATGAGGTCGCCGGTGACATCTCGCGGATGGCAGGTGGTGAATCGGATGCGCCAGAGCCCGTCGATGCCGTTGAGGCGTGAGAGGAGGTCGTCGAAGGTTGGAGCATCGGAGAGGTCTCTGCCATAGGCGAGCACGTTCTGACCCAGGAGTGTGACCTCGCGCGCGCCACGTCCCACAAGGCCGTTCACCTCACGGACTACCTCGGCGACGGGCCGGCTGGCCTCCGGCCCTCGCACGTAGGGGACGATGCAATAGGAACAGAAGTTGCTGCAGCCGCGGATGATGGGGACGAAGGCGCGCAGAGGAGGCGGCTGCTGTGCGAGGTCGTTGCGCGCCCGCACAGAAGAAGGGTCCTCCTCCATTTCGAGGGCGACTATGGGCCGCTCGCCTGCGCGCACGCGGGCGACAAGATCGTCTATGTGATGGAACCAGCGCGTGCCCAGGACGATGTCCACGTGGGGAGCGCGGCGGAGAAGGCGATCGCCCTCGCGCTGTGCCATGCAGCCGGCGACGGCGATGATGGCGCCGGGCCGGGCGAGCTTGTGGGGCCGCAACTCACCGAGGAGACTGTGGACCTTGTGCTCGGGCTTCTCGCGGACCGAGCAGGTGTTGATGAGAATGAGGTCAGCATTGTCGCGGGAATCGGATGGCCGCCAGCCGGCGCGCTCCAGTAGAGAGGCCATGAGATCCGAGTCGGCCTCATTCATCTGGCAACCGAAGGTGATGATGTGATACGTCAGAGAGTCCACGAGGACGGTTTACCTCAAAGGTCGGCCGAGTCGGCTGGCAGCATTCGACGGACGCCTCGACCCGGCCGCTATCAGCCGCTATCGGTCAGCCGAAAGATTCGTTCTGCGCGGCCCACGGTCTTCCCCTCGCGGTCGAGCATTCCGATCCACAGGGAGTGCTTCGGGCCGGGGCCCGGGAGGGCGGCGAGGTCGAGAACGAACTCGAAGGGAAGCTCGCTGGACATCGCGAAGGGGTGCTCGTCAAGCCAGATCGAGACTGTCCAGCCGTCTGGCAGAGGGCCGTCGGCTTCCACCTGGAGGGGCTGCCGGCCCTGCCAGGTGCGTGGGAGATGGGCAGTGACGCGTAGGTCTCCAGCAGTGAAGGAGAGAGTGGGCCTGGGCCGGTGGCCCGCCCGCCAGTCGAGCCCGCGAGGGGGGCGAAGCTGTGGGGAAGACACGCGGTCAGGCTTGACGTAGACACAGAGGATATTAGTAAGCCGGCTGACGGGCCGCCGGATCATGCGACCGCGGCGCCACATACCGGTGGAGGCACCGCCGTCCAGATTGACCGCATAGAGGGCGCCGATGTCCCGCATGGCCGCGGCCAGGAGCCGCAGGGAGGTGCCGCGTTTCGTGGTGACCAGGAGGAGATGGTTGTCCCGTGTTACGCCGGCCGCGGTGCGCGGCGCGGCGCGTGCGAAGACGCTGGGGTCGCCGAATCCCTCGCCTCCCGGGAGCGGTTTGGCGAAGCCGTTCCAGACAAGGAGGGGCCCGGCGGCGAGGGCGGCGCGGTGCTCCGACCAGTCCACGTGTCGGCTCTTGGGCAGGCGGATACAGTCAACGCCGTCGGGGGTGAAGGCAAGCGCGGTGCCCATGCCACCGAAGTGGACTAGCTTGCCGTCGATGACGATGTCGCCGATGGGCCGCAGGGATGTCTTGCTGAAGAAAGTGCCGTTGAGGGCTGCGGCAGGGTTGAGGCGGTGAATGAACTTGGAGAAGCTCTCGCTCCGGCCTATGCCCCCGGCGGCGAGCGCGGGGGAGACGACGACGTGTGGGTCGTTGAGGTCGATGTCGAGGAGGTGAAGGGAGACGCCGCCGATAGTGCGCATGGAGTAGGTGATGGGCTCTGCGCCACCGGCCCGAGAGGCGGCCAGGAGAAAGAGGAGCAGGGGACCCAGCAGTCGGCGGAGGACGGGTAGTCTGCCGCTGGCGGTCCGGCTGGAATGGACCTGCTGTGGAAGGCGGAGGTTCAGTCGAGGATGTCTTCCCGCCTCCAGCCGAAGGCCTCTTCGAAGCAGTCGCCTGCGATCTGGTCGGAGGGGACGGGCTCCCCACGCGAGGTGCACCATACCTGTTCGGGCGTGAGATGTTCGCCTGGCGGAGCGAAGATGGCGGCCTGGGCGCAGTTGGCGCACGTCGGCACGTAGTCGCGCTCCCCCTTGTGCGCCTTGGGGGGACCGTGCAATGCCTCCTGGCACTGGTAGCAGAACTCTCGCTTGGTGGAATTCTGTGCCCCGCAGTGGGGGCATTGCATCATCTCCATTCCGGGTGCACCTCCTCTTACAGCGCATTTCATGACCCTCACTCGCCTGGCTGTCCGTTAGAGACGCTGGCATGAAATGCGCCTGCTGGAGCTTGGCGGCTTGTGCCGTTGTTTCATAAGCGCAGATGGAGGTTATGAAGCAGCTTCCAGTCAGCGCACCGGGTGGCCGGCCACCCGATAGCGGAGAGGGCCTGCTACTCCGGCTTGGCGTCGCGGGCCGCGACCTGGGGGCTACTGTCGCGTATACGCTGCACGAGGCCCAGGAGATTCTCGATGGAGAACGGTTTCGTCACGTAGGAAGTGATCCCCCACCGCCAGCCGTGGGCCACGTCGCGGTCACTGGCACGAGCAGTGAGCATGATGACGGGGATATCCTTCAACTGCTCGGACTGCTGGAGCACGTGCAGGGTCTGGAACCCGTCGAGGATCGGCATCATGACATCAAGGATGATCAGGTCCGGCACTTCATCGTGTATGTCGAGGAGTGCCTCCGCGCCGTTCTCGGCGGTGCGGACCTGCAGGCTCTGGGCCTCCAGGGCGGACTTGATGAGCTGCACGGTCGGCGGGTGATCGTCGACGACTAGGACAGTGTATGCCATTCCACCTTCCCCTTCCCCATCTCCTCAGCGGTCCTTGCGAACGGACCCGCTCCCCAGCCACACCGCATTATACCACAGCCTGAACCTGTCGTCCTTGTGGTCGCGGCGACATTTGTGCGGTCGCTGATTGGCCTTCGCCAAGCGAGGGCCGAATGGAGGCGGTGCGATGTGGTATAGTGGCACTGAAGGCGTAAGGACTGGGTGCGGAGGTCGGTAACCGTGAGATCAAGAGCAATGCTATGTGCCGTCCTGCTCGGGCTTCTTCTGTGCCAGGGCGCGGCCGCGGCAAGCGACGCAGTAGAGCTGGCGTTCAAGTTCGCTCCCGGCGATGTGGTGAAGCATGAAGTGTCGGTGTCGGGCGGCGGACACCTGCGGTCGTCTCAGGGGCAAATGTCCCCCATCGGCGTGCGGGGGACCCTCAGCATGGTCTACACCACGCGGGAGGTGCTCGCGGACGGAAGGGGGCGGGTAGAGGCGCGCATGACGAAGGCAAGCCTCGACGTCGATGTCGGGGAGGAGAACGCTAGGCTCCTGTATGAGAACGGCCGGCTGCGATGGTTCGCAAACGGGCAGGAGCACGCGCCGCCGGAGGCGGACCTGAGCCAACTGCCACTGATGGGAACGCCAGTGGTGCTCACCATGTCGCCGGCAGGACAGGTGAGTGAGGTCGCGCTGGCCGACCCGCGGGTGCTGGGTGCGCTTCAGCAGGCCCTCCCCGGAATCAACCTAGGGCAGTTTCGGGGGGCTTCTGATGGGCTGTTCCCAGAGGGCCCGGTGAACGTGGGGGAGACGTGGCGACGGTCAGCGGTGGTGACACCAGTGGGGCCGCTGATGCCGGTCACGGTCACGACTTCGCACACGCTCGACTCCTATAGTGAGGAAGGTGAGATCGGCGTCGCGAAGATCAGCGGATACAGCGAAGCGCGATTGCAGTGGCGACCGACGACGGTATCGCCCGGAGGCACAGAAGTGACGGTCGGGATTCCAGAGTTCAGGGAGACCGTCACCTCTACCGAGTTCTTCAATACCTCAGAGGGACGGCTGCTGCGCGGCGACTACGAGGTGGCCTTCACGACGCGGGTTTCGGTGCAAGCCGGGGAAGAGGAGCGCGAGGGCCAGGCGGAGGCACGGTTCCACATCTTCGTGCAAGCACGGTAGCAGTCCGCCCGGCTCACGGGATGAGGCGGCGCTCCCGGGCGATCGCCAGTAGCTTCTCCACCACTTCTTCGATGGTCAGACCGTCGGTGTCCAGATGGACGGCATCGGGAGCGGCGCGGAGAGGCGAGTGGGCGCGGTTGGAGTCGCGGGCGTCGCGGGCGCAGATCTCCGACAGGACGGTGGCGAGGTCGGCCTCGAAGCCTCGCTCCCGCAGCTCGAGCCAACGGCGGTTGGCGCGCTCCTCGGCGGAGGCCGTGAGGAACACCTTCAGCTCGGCAGTTGGCAGGACGACGGTCTGAATGTCGCGCCCCTCCATCACCACGCCGCCTTCGCTCGCCAGGGCCCGCTGGAGCGCCACCATGCGCTCCCGCACGGCCGGGATTTCGGAGAGCCGGGAGGAGAGCCGGCTGATCTCGGAAGAGCGGATGTCGTCCGTGATTTCGCGACCGTCCACGAAGACGCGATTGAGGCCATCCGACTGGGGTTCAAGGCGGAGGTCTATGGTGTCCAGCAGTGCCGCGACGCGGCTCGGATCGTCGGTCTCGATGCCATGGGTGCGCGCGGCCCAGGCGAGGGCGCGGTACATCGCGCCTGAATCAATGTAAGTGTAGCCGAGGCGCTGGGCCACGAGCCGCGCAATCGTGCTCTTGCCGGCGCCGACGGGGCCGTCGATGGCGAGGCGGGGGCGACGAGCGACCGGGGTCAACTGCCGTAGACCTCCTTCGGGTCGAAGACGCGCTCGCCCACGATCTCGAGCTGGTCGCCAGAGAGCTTGCGGTGGAAGCAGGAGCGGTAGCCGAAGTGACAGGCTGCGCCGCCGACCTGCTCGACCTTCATTACGAGGGCATCGGCGTCGCAGTCCAGGAGGATCTCCCTGACGATCTGGTAGTTTCCGGAGGTCTCGCCCTTCATCATGACCCGGCCGTGGGAGCGGCGGAAGAGATGGGCCTTCCCCGTCTGGAGGGTGCGCTGGAGGGCCTCTCTGTTCATGTAGCCGAGCGTCAGCACCTCGCCCGTCTCGTGGTCCTGGAAGATGACCGAGATGAGTCCCGCGTCGTCCCAGTTGAGTGAATCGAGATCCACAGCGACCTCCTAAGCGGCATCCTAGCTGACCTCCTAGGCGACCTCCTAGGCGACCTCCTAGGCGACTTGCTGAGCGACTTCCTAGTTGACCGTCACCATGAAGCCGAGCCCGGTGAACCACCCGACGATGATCCAAAGCAGGGCAGCGACGACGTCGCCGAGGATGACGCCCATGAAGAAGGGGCGGAACTGAACGTAGCCGCGGAGACCAGTATAGCGGATCGTGAGGAGCTTGAACAGCCAGCCGAGGAAGAGGGAGAACCAGAGGCAGAGGCTTGCCCAGGAGGTGGCCATGACGAATCCGAGGGGGTGGATGGGCCACCAGACGAAGTTGAGGCGAAGCCAGGCGAGGGCGGCGACGATGGCCGCGCCCGAGAGCATAGACAGGTACTCGATACTGGTGGGGCGCTCAGGGGCTTGGAGTCGCGTCGCGAGCAGTCTGAAGAATCGCGTGGGATGGTTCTCCAGCTCCACGACATTGCTGGCCTGGAAGGCCCCCAACTTGTAGAAGGTCAGGAGGTAGGCCGGGATGCTGACGGCGAGGCAGACGAGAAGCGCGAGTGCGAGCGTGGGCACGAGCTTGCGAGTGGAGACGCCCTCGATCTCGGCCAGGCGGAAACTGTTCAGAACGGACGGCATGAGGAACTCGCGCAGGTCCCAGGTGAGTGCGCAGTCCACGAAGGTGAGGACAGTGAGATTGGCCGGGCCGACGGCAGTGGTGCCTCCGAAGAGAAGCAGATAGTCGACCGGGTTGAAGATGAGGTGGACCATGAGCATGCCGGCCTCGGCGATGATGCGGGTAAGTACGAGGCAGATGGCGAGGAAGAAGATGAGGTGAGTAAGAGCGAAGGCGAAGGTCATGCCGGCCGCGAGGAGCCACAACAGGGCAGCCGCGAACCCGATCAGGAATCCGAATACTGCATAGCGGTATCCCATCGGCTCGCCGCTGTCGTCAACGTCCGGGGCGCGGGTGAAGGCGCGTCTCAGAGCATCCGCAATGGTGCCTCGCAGAAACCAGAGGAGGACGAAGGCGATGGCCAGGAGCCCGCCCATCTGCTGGGAGCGCGTGATGCTGCTGATGATACCGGACCAGGCGCTGGTGCCCTCGTAGCCCAGTGCGCTGAGGACAACTGCCTCGGCCTTGATGAGGAGCACCGAGGCCCAGAATCCGGCCGCCACCTCGAGGGAGAGGAGATAGCCGAAGCCGATGGCGGAGAAGAAGATGCCGAAGTAGACAGGGGTAAGGGCGTTCCACGGGCGGTCGGTTATGTACGGGTCGAGATCCCAGAAGGTCGGGATCTGAGGGATAGCGGGAAACTGCTGATGCATCCCGTTGACGAGGTGGATGAGGAAGACGATGCCGGCGCCGATCCAGACGAGGCGGTTGGTGAAGAAGGCGGCGGAGGGCCCGCGCTCGTCGGGCCGGAGGACCTCGACGGGGAACTGGACCAGGGGGAACGCGAGCCGCTCGCGATCGGCCCACTGCTTCCTGGCGAGAGCGGCGAGGCAGATCATCATGAGCCAGAGAGCGCCGAAGAAGATGGACCAGCGAGACAGCATGGTCCACCACGGCCGCCAGGGGAAGGAAGCTTCGGCGGGCATCCCCTCCCAGAACCAGGCGGCGGCCTCCAGGTCATTTACGGCGAGCCATATGGGGATCCGGTCCCAGAAGAGCTGCTCCCAGCCGTTGCCCGGGGTGGCGTAGTAGTAGGGCACGGTGCCGCTGGGAATCATGTAGCGGAGCAGTCCCGAGGAGGGGATGCCCGAGGTCACCATGATGATTATGTAGACGACGGTTGTCTCGCGAAGACTCAGCAGAGCACGCCCGCGGCGGCGGTAGAAGGCGAAGTTAAGGAGCGACAGGAGAACGAGTACAGCGACTGCGCCGACGGGGAAGTGGTTGCCCGCGATGTAAGTGTTGCCGACTACGTAGTCGTTGTAGGGCGTGAGAGCGCAGAGACCACTGGCAAGCAGCAATCCGAGGAGAACGCTGCGCCAGGTGATACCTCTTCCGCGTTCGGCCACGCTCTAGCCCTTCAGGGGGATGGAGATTCGCTTTGGGGCAGGCTGAAGCCTGCGGTACCCATGTCCGAGGCTGCGAGCGCGGTCGGTCGCACCGGGATGCCGCGCTCGGCGAGATAGTGCTTGATGTCAGCAATGGGGTGAGCCGAGTAGTGCGCGATGCTGGCGATGAGCGCCGCCTCGCAGCGGCCTTCGGTCAGCGCTTGGTGGATGTGCTCCGGGGTGCCGGCGCCGCCGGAGGCGATGACGGGAACGCCGACGGCGTCCGCGATGGTGCGGCAGAGTTCGATGTCGTAGCCGGCCAAGGTGCCGTCTGCGTCGATGCTGTTCAGGAGGACCTCGCCCGCGCCGAGCTCCTCGGCGCGCTGAACCCACTCGAGTGCATCCAGGCCGGTGGGCGTGCGACCGCCCTTGATGTAGCACTCCCAGCGCGAACCATCGAGAGACGCCTCGGCGCGGCGTTTCACATCCATCGAGAGCACGACACACTGGCTGCCGAACCGTTCCGCCGCCTCCCGGATGAGCTCCGGCCGCTGTATGGCAGCGGTGTTGACGGCCACTTTGTCGGCGCCGGTTCTGAGAACGGCGCGGAAGTCCTCGATGGTGCGAATGCCGCCGCCGACAGTGAAGGGAATGAAGACCTCCTCCGCAGTACGGGAGGCAACGTCGAGCATTATGTCGCGTCCCTCATGGGAGGCGGCAATATCGAGGAAGGTGAGCTCGTCCGCGCCTTCGACGTTGTACCGCGCGGCCATCTCGACCGGGTCGCCCGCGTCACGCGGGTCGAGGAACTTGATACATTTCACTACCCGGCCACGATCGACGTCCAGGCAGCAGATGATTCGCTTGGCTAGCATGCGGCTTCCAGTGCGTCTTTGAGGTCGAGGCGGCCGGTGTAGAGCGCGGTGCCGATGATGGCGCCGGCGGCGCCGGCGTCCCGCACGGCCCGGACATCCTCAACAGTGGTAGTGCCGCCGGAGGCGATTATGGAGGCGTCTACGCCCTCCACCATCTCCCGCAGGGCGGGGATATTCGGCCCGACGAGCATACCATCATGCATAATGTCTGTGAACACGATCCAGCGCACGCCGGCCGCGGCGAGCCGCCGCCCCAGCTCGACAGCAGACATCTCCGTGTCATCGAGCCAGCCGCGCGCCGCTACCCGGCCGCGGCGAGTGTCGATACCCGCGACGACGGAGTCGCCAAAGTCTTCGATGATCGTCTTGGCCACCTCCGGGTCAAGTGCGGCGGTGCCGATGATGAGGCGCTGCACGCCCAGGTCGAGCGCATGGCGAGCGATCTCCGGTGTGCGAATACCGCCACCGAGCTGGACGGGGATCTTCACGGCGCGCACGATCGCTGCCACCGCATCGATGTTCTTGGGCTCACCGTCCCGCGCGCCGTCGAGGTCAACGACGTGGAGGCGCTGCGCGCCCTCGGACTCCCACTGGGTCGCCATGGCCGCGGGGTCGCTGCTGAAGACTGTCTCGCGGTCGTAGCGGCCCTGCACGAGGCGCACGCAGTTGCCGCCTCGGAGGTCGATGGCGGGGATGATCTCCATCAGGGGTGCAGTCCGGCCTGATCTCGCACTAGGTCAACGAAGTTGGTGAGCATGGTGAGGCCGATGTTGCCGCTCTTCTCGGGGTGGAACTGGGAGGCGAACAGATTGCCGCGGGCGACGGCGGAGACGAAGCGGGTGCCGTGCTCGGTGGTGATCGCAGTCCAGTCCGGGTCGTCCGGGACGCAGTAGTAGGAATGGACGAAGTAGGCCATTGCGTCATCCGGCATACCGTGCGTGACGGGATGAGGCTTCGTTATCTCCAATCGGTTCCAACCTATGTGCGGCACCTTCAGCCCGGGATCGTCGGCTTTGCCCTCGAAGGCGGGGCCGCGGAAGCGCACGACGCGGCCGGGCACGATGTCGAGGCCGGCAGCGGAGCCGAACTCCTCGCTCTCGGTGAAGAGCATCTGAAGGCCGAGGCAAATCCCGAGGAAGGGGCGGTCCTCCCCTACCCACGCTCTCGCGAGGTCGTCGAACTTCGCCTCCCGCAGGCGCTGCATGGCCTGGCCAAAGGCTCCCACCCCGGGGAGGACGAGGGCGTGAGCGCTCCCGAGCTGGTCCGGCGAGGAGATCACTCGCGCCTGCGCCCCGACGCGGTTGAGGGCCTTCTCCACACTCCGGAGATTGCCCATTCCGTAATCCATGATAGCGATGTCCGGTTTCATGCTTTGCGCCAGCGGCGTCTAGCGTCCTCGTAGGCGTCGCCTCCCTGACAGTCGTTGACCACAATCGCCGGGAAGTCCTCCACCGTCAGGCCGCGGATGGCCTCCGGTCCGAGGTCCTCGTAAGCGATCGGTTCGACTGCCCGAATGCGCTGCGAGAGGAGCGCGCCCGCACCGCCCAAGGCGCCGAAGTAGACCGCCTTGTGCTGCTTCAGGGCATCTCGCACTTCGGCGGAGCGAGGCCCCTTGCCGATGGCGCCTTTCAGCCCGAGAGCGAGGAGCGCAGGCGTGTAGGAGTCCATACGACCGGCGGTTGTCGGCCCCGCAGCCCCAATGACGCGGCCGGGCGGCGGAGGCGTGGGACCCACATAGTAGATAATCTGGCCCTTTACGTCAAAGGGGAGATCTTCACCCCGCGCCAGCGCCTCAGCCATGCGCTTGTGGGCCGCGTCGCGGGCGGTGTACAGAGTGCCGCTGATGACGACCCATTGCCCCGCACGCAACCGGAGGACGTCCTCCTCCTGGAGAGGGGTAGTGAGATGGATCAGGGACTCGGATGACGGTCGGTCAAACATGCGTCACTTCCACCTATAGGAGGCGTGCCGCGCGGCATGGCACTGGAGGTTCACCGCCACCGGCAGGCTGGCGATGTGGCAAGGGGCGGTCTCCACCTTGACTGCGAGGGCGGTAGTTCTGCCGCCGACGGCCATGGGACCGATGCCCGTGGCGTTGATGAGTGCAAGGAGCTCGTCTTCCAGGTCGGCGGCGGCTGGGTCCGGATTGCGATCATCGAGGGGGCGAAGGAGGGCGCGCTTGGCGATGAGGGCGCACTGCTCGAAGCTGCCGCCGAGGCCGAGGCCGACGACGACCGGGGGACAGGCGCTGGCGCCGGCATTCTCGACAGTTTCCACGACGAAACGCTTCACGGCGTCTATACCGTCGGCCGGCGCCATCATGCGAAGAGCGCTCATGTTCTCGGAGCCGGCGCCCTTGGCGGCGACGGTGATCTCGAGCGAAGCGCCGGGGATGACTTGCGTGTGGATGACGGGCGGGGTGTTGTCGCCGGTGTTGCGGCGGTCGAAGGGGCTGTAAACAACTGACTTGCGCAAGTAGCCCTTCTCGTAGCCCTCACGGACGCCTTCGGCGATGGCAGCTTCGAGGTACCCGCTGGTGAGTTCCACGTCCTCGCCGAGTTCCACGAAAACGACTGCGAGGCCGGTGTCCTGGCACATGGGAATGCCCTGCTCGGCGGCGAGGGCGGCGTTCTCTAAGAGGCGGGAGAGGACCTCTCGGCCAATGGGAGATTCTTCCCGGTCGCGGGCGGCCTCAATGGCCGCCACCACGTCGGGAGGAAGTACAGTGCAGGCCCGCATGCAGAGCTCGGCAACCCGCGCGGAAATGTCAGATGCGGCGACTTCCTTCACTCACGTGCCTCTCCCCTACCCCAGGGGTTCATTATAGCATGGTGTACCAATCGAGAGCCAGTATGGCCAGCGCGGCGAGGTAGTCTGACGGCCGCTCACGAATGATAGAGCCATGAACTATCTGACTTGTGCGGTTGTATTGCTCGTCCTGCTGTCCTGCGCGCTTGCCGTCCCGAGGGCGGCGCTTGCGGCAGCGCCTCTTCCCATGCTGAGCACTCGCGGCACGAGGTGGGTGGAGGCGGAGGGGAACCAGGTGCTGCTCAAGGGGTGTAACCTCGGGCACTGGCTCCTCCAGGAAATGTGGATGCACAACATGGGGACGAGGGGGATCCCCGACCAGTACACGATGGAGCAGGTGCTGGCGGATCGCTTTGGCGAGGCGGCCAAGGACGATCTGATGAGGACCTATCACGGTAATTACATCACCGCTCGGGATTTCAAGATCATCAAGTCCTTTGGCATGAATGTCGTTCGGCTGCCGATATTGTACAGTCTGCTGGAGGATGACTCACGGCCGTTCGAGCTGAAGCCCGATGCCTGGGTCTATATCGATCGCGCTATCGACTGGGCGGAAGCAGAGGGTATCTACACGATCCTCGATCTGCACGGTGCTCCGGGAAGCCAGAACGGCGAGCACCACAGCGGCCGGCAGGGCGACAGTGAACTGTGGACCGACCGGGAGAATCGGCGGCGGATGGTGTGGCTGTGGCGAGAGATCGCCTCCCGCTACAAAGACCGCAGCGCGGTGGCGGCGTACGATCTTATCAATGAGCCCTTCAGCGCGCCAGAGGAGACGCTGAAGGACCTCGTGTTCGACAGCTACCACGCCATCCGCGAGATCGATCCACACCACATCGTGATGTTCCCCGGTCACCATTACGGGTTCGAGTTCTACGGCAAGCCGAGCGACATGGAGATGACAAATGTGGCGTTCACGATGCACTTCTATCCAGGCTTCTTCGGGTGGGGGCAGGCCGACGTGCCCACCCACATGGACTGGCTCACGAAGGGCGTCAATGAGTGGCGCGATCGGGTGGAGGCGGTGGGCGTTCCGTTCCTGGTGGGAGAGATGAACGTGGTGCTGAAGGGGGCCGGCGGGGCGGAGATGATGCGGCGCAGCTATGACACATACGCGAGCTTCGGGTGGGGGACGACAATGTGGTCGTACAAGGTGTTCACACGGGAGGGTGGCGCGGTGCCCGGGATCTGGGGCATGGTGACCAATCCCTCGGGGGAGGGCGCTCCGTTGGTCAAGGTCGATACCTGGAACTACGACGACTGGGATACGAGCGTCGCCGATGCCTGTATCGAGGATCGGACGAGCTTCACGGCCCCCGGCAGCGGCCCGGTGACGGCGTACTTGGTGGTCAAGGCCGGGGTAAGGGATGACTGCAGCCTCGACGTAGTGATAGACGAAGTGAGCTTGAGAGACGAAGCGACGGGCGAGGAAGTCGTGGAGAACGGAGGATTCGGCGGCAGCGGCGCGTGGATGGAGTGGCGCCACCGCGGGGAGCTCTCGGCTGACTATGCCTACACCGGCGCGGGACCGTCGGGAGGAGTCGGGCCCGCCCTCCGCCTCACGGCAACGGAACCGAGCAACGGCGGCCTGTATCAGGCCTTAGCGCTCGAGGGCGGTCGCACGTACACGCTGAGCGGAGTGTTCAAGGATGCAGGATCGAGCCGAAATGGCGCGTGGGTCGAGGTGTACCTGCGGGCCGATCCGCCGATTCAGGGCGAAGACTATGTGGGAGGACCGGCTCCGGGAACCGAGATTGACCTCAACCAGTCGAGCCTGGATGAGATGCGAGAGTACTTCAGGTCGCTCTCTCGGATGGAGTGTGTCGTCTACGAGGACCTCAGGCACTGGCTGACGACCAGCGAGTCGCCCGGGCCCCTCCCCGCGTCCCCAGCGCGCAGCGGCGGAGGCTAGCGCTGGCAGCGGAAGATGACGTCGTAGTCGTATTCCAGCTTCACTCGTTCTTCCCAGTCGAGCTCCATAAACGAGTCATAGTCTTTGGCAGCGTCGTCGTCATCCATGTCCGGGCCAACGCTCCAGACGACGAATCCCTCGCCTTCGAGGCGATAGTGGAAGGACTCGCCGCCGAAGGGGTCGGTGGGGAGCTGCCAGCCCTCCGCTTCGAGTTCAGACAGTGAGCCGGGGTAGCGGCCGTGCTCGGCATCGTATGCGCTGAGGGCGAGGGCGATCTGGGCGGCGCGTATCCGGGCCGTCTTCATATCGCGGCTCCAGAAAGCGCGAGCGAAGACCGGGAAGACCATCCGTGTGAGGACAGAGCGGTAGGCCGGAAGCTGCTCGACCACGGCGGCGGCTTCGCCGGCGGCCTCGCCGCAGCGTGGCCAGGGGAGCACTACCGCGGCGTTGTAGGCATCCCATGCGTGAAGGAATGCCAACTCGTCGAGGTTGAGCAAGGGACGGCCCGCAGTGCGATAGAGGCTCACCGCGGCCACCTGCCAGACCTCGGGTGGCACGGGATGTCCGAAGAGATCTGGTGCTAGCTCGCGGGACGGCGCGCGACGGACGAAGTCGAAGAAGGAGAGACCGCAGGTACGCTCTGCGTGCATACTGCGAGAGAAGGGGCCCACTTGGTCGATGGTGGCGAGCTGGTCGAATAGCTGCCGAGCAGATTCGGAGGAAGGCGTTCCATTGGAGAGGGCTTCCTCCAATCCAGAGACGGCGATATCCTGGATGACATATGCGACAAGCTGGCCGATGAGGGTCGGCTCCAGCTTGGCGTGCTCGGCTATGCGGAAGGTTGCCCCGCAAGAGGCGATGGCTTCATCGGACTCTGCGGCCGCGGCGAGGACCTCGGCTCGCAGGGCGAGCATTTTGCCGGCGTTGCGCATGTCGGGTAAGTGCGGGAATGCCGCCTCAAATCCCGCGTCCCAGTCAACGGGGAAGGCGCAGGCCGGGATCTGAGATGCCTCGTCCAGGAGTGCGAGGTGGCGCGCATTGGCATCCACCACCTGACGGGCGAGCGACATCCGGTCCGATTCCGACATCTCGGTGTAGCCGAACAAGGCATCTTGATCTTCTCGGGAGAGCCGCAGCGCCTCGAACGCTTGCTGGTAAACGTCGGCGGCATTCTTCTCGCCGGCCGGCACGGTGGGAGCGAGCTCGCTCGTGGTAAGGGCATGTCCGGCATCCCGGATGCGGGAGAGCTCCTTCCTCAGCATGAGGCCGGTGATGATGGTCGCCGGGATATGCACGATCAGAAGGAGCACCAGGAGATAGAGAAGCAGGCGGCCGAGCTTCTTCATCCCGCGGCCGACGGCCCTGGCCGCGCGCCCAAGCGCCGGGAACGTCTCGGCAAGCCATCTGCCCAGAGTCGGAAAGAGATCAGGCATGGGTCAGCTCCCATTCCCCGATGGGAGAAGGGTCCGCAGCAGCTCGGCGCGAGTCTGCGGCCGCCTCTCTGAATCGGCGGACAGCCGCGCGACGCGCAGACCGAGGCCCGACACGCCCAGCTCCCTCAGCCAGGCCAGGCGTTCATCCTCTTCGGGTCGAGCCTGCGCTGTGACGACCGCAGCAGAGACGCGCGCGTTCACCGACAGGCCGGTATCCTGCAGGTTGAGAACGAGAAGGTCGGCCAGAAGCAGACAGATGAGCGCGGCGAACGCGAGGGCCGGTCGGGGCGCGCGACGACGCGTCGGACGGGGGCGGAGGCCATGTGAGAGAACACGCGTGCGAAGCCCGGAAGAGGGACCGCGTCCGGGCAGACCCCGGATCAGGCTCTCCAGTTGGTCGTCGGACATCTCCCTATAGCGCCGACGGTCAGTCATCGTCATCACCACCTTCCAGGAGGCGTCGCAGCCGCGCGAGGGCGAGCCGATAACGGCTGGCCGCGGTGGCGTGAGGCACTCCGATCACCTCCGCGATCTCCCGAAAGGTCAGCCCCTCGCTCACCTTCAGGAGGATGACCTCACGCTGCTCGACGGCAAGCTCCCGCACTGCGCGGTCGATGTCGATGGCGGTTCCGCGCTGGTCGGGTCCGCAGCTCTCAGGCTCGATCCACGAGATGGCGGCTGCGGCGCGTTCCTTGTCCTGCTTGCGGCGCTTGCGCAGCGCCATCAGGGCCTGATTGCGGGCCGCCCGGAAGAGGTAGGCGCGGACGTCGGCGACGCTGTCTCCTGCGGCGCGGCGCAGCACTCCCAGGAAGACCTCCTGGAGCGCGTCTTCTGCATCCTCGACATTGGAGAGGAGCGCCAGCAGGTAGCGGTACAGTGGCGCTCCATGCGCATCGTAGAGCGCGGCGAGGTCGGCGGCTGCGTCCTCGCTGGCTTCTCGACTGACCTCGATTCGCACTTGCCCCAGCACTTGGCTGGCATCCATCGGAGGAAAGTCCTCCTGCTCTATTAGATGCATCCAGGGGGTGCTTTTGTCACTGGCGGGACCGATTTCCTGCGTCGGGCGCGGATTGCGCAGGCCAGGAGCAGGCTGCTGAACAGAGGGCAGGAGGCAAGCTCCTGCCCAACGAACATCCCCCGTGCCCAATGAAGATGGTCCTTCTCTACGAACACAGGTGACGGAAGAAGCGCGTGTTTCGCGCGTTCCGAGGGAAACGACGCATGAGCGACGAGAAGGCCGACTACTCCGAGATCGCCGAGGTGTACGACCGAGCGCGGCCGGGCGACTCTCCGCATCTCGAATGGTGGTTCGAGAGGATCGCGGAGATGGGGCAGCTCGGACCCGGACGACGGCTGATCGATCTCGGATGCGGCACCGGACGGTGGACGATCCCGCTCACAGAGCGAACGGGGTGCGAGACTGTGGGGGTGGACAGCTCACTGGAGATGCTGGCGAAGGCGCGAGAGAAGGACCGCGGCAACGTTGTCACCTGGCTGGAGGGCGATGTCGAGTATCTCGATATGACCGAGCCGGAGAGCTTCGACTGTGCCTTCATGTCGCTGATGATGCACCACGTGTACGATCACCAGACGACGTTTCGAGGTGTGTATCGGATGCTGCGGTTCGGGGGCGTTTTCCTCATCCGACAGGGGACGCTGGAGCAGATCCTGAACGATGTGACGCATCGCTTCTTCCCGGAGGCGGTGGGCGTCGATCTGGCACGGACGCCGACGCGGGCGCAGATCGAAGGATGGCTGCGGCGGGCCGGGTTTGAGGAGGTGCGGGTGGAGCTGGTCAAGCAGACGAGCTATCCGTCGAACGAGCGACTGCTGACAGAGCTGCGGCTGCGGGTCATCTCTGTGCTGCGGGTGATCAGCGATGAGGCGTTCGAGGCGGGGCTGCGCCGGGTGGAGGACTACGTGCAGGAGAATCCGGAGGACGAGTCGCTGCGGCAGGATCTGTTCACGCTGTTTTCGGCGAGGAAGCCACAGTGAAACACTATCGCGCCGTTCTCTTCGACCTGTACTATACGCTGCTCGTCGATGGAGGCACCGGGACACGGGAGAAGGCGATTGAGGTGGCAGCAGCAGCCGGGGTCCCGGCGGAGGACTGGCTGCGGGGATGGCGGGCGACGAGCGAGGCTGCGGAGGTTGGCGCAATCCCGACGATGGTGGCTCGGGTTCGCCGCGCGCTGGCGGAAGCCGGGTTGGGGCGCCCCGACAGTGGCCTGGTGGACGATTTGACCGGCCTTCTCCTTGTGCGACAGGTGCCAACCCTCTACCGGGACGTGCGCGGCGCGCTGGCCGAGACTCGCCGCCGGGGCTACAAGGCCGGTCTCATCAGCAATCTCCATGCGGACGAGGCGTACTGGATTCGCGAGTTCGAGCTGGATCAGTGCTTCGACGCGCTGGTGCTCTCATGTGAAGTTGGCATGATGAAGCCGGACCGCGAGATCTACCTGCTGGCCGCGGAGCGGCTGTCGGTCTCGCCGGAGCAGTGCGTGTTCGTGGACGACATGCCGTCCTACATCGCGGGGGCAAAGAGCGTCGGCATGACGGGCGTGCGGATCAATCGGTTTGGGTCGGAGGGGCCGTACGCGGACGACGAGCACACGAAGGTGATCCCGGATCTCTGCATCACGGAGTTGAGAGAGCTGCTGGATTGGCTGCCGGAGACGGCCGAGGAGTGAGGGAATGAGCATTCGCGCCGTGCTGTTCGACCTCGGCCAGACGCTGCTGGAGTATCCGGGAAACACGCACGAGTTCTGGCAAGGGTTCCTGGCCGAGCGGCTGGCGGAGATGCAGCCGTCCCTCCGCCAGATCGGCGTGCAGGTGGGCGACGATGCGGACGCTTTCGTCGCGCGGGCGATGGATGTCATGTGGCCGGAACGGAAGATCAACATGTCCGGCAAGGCGTGGCATTTCCACGACCGGCTGAGGGCGCTCATGGAGAGCTACGGAGGCGGCCGCTGCCATGACAGTGAGTGCGAGCGACTGACAGACGCGTTCTACAAACCGATCGGTGAGGCGACGAGGCGCTATCCAGAGACACTTGATGTGTTGGGCTCGCTGAAGAAGCGAGGGATTCTGATGGCCATCATCTCGAACGCGCCCTGGGATGTGCCGGGCCGGCTGCTGCGGGCGGATATGAGGAAGTGGGAGATCGAGAGGTTCTTCGACGCGTTCGTGATGTCCGGCGATGTGCCGTGGCGGAAGCCGAATCCGGAGTTCATGTGGGCCGCGGCCCGGAAGCTGGGGGTAGGTCCGGAGGAGTGTCTGGTGGTGGGGGATTCGCTCAAGGCGGATGTCGCCGGCGCGAACGCCGCGGGGATGAGGTCGGTATGGGTCAACCGCGAAGCTCAAACCGCGGCGGCCGACCAACCCCGGCCCGACTGGACCCTAACAGACCTCGCAGAACTGGCCGGTATTGTGGTACCGCGGGCCTCTTGATCCCGGTCTCCGAGAGAGGACACGGGATAGGGCCTCAGTGCGCGTTACGGCAGTAGGTCGAAAGCTCTCGCGATGTAAACGGCCATCTGGTCGCGGGTGCAGTCGTATTCTGGATGATACCTGCCGTCGTCACAGCCCTGGGCCACGCCCTCGGCAGCGATGTACTCCACGTGGTCGTAGCACCAGGCCCAGTCGCCATCCCGGGTGACGTCTGAGAAGGTCGGCTCTGCCGGGCCCGCAGGCACCCCACCGTCGCCGGCGGGAGCGACCAGCGCGCGGGCAATGTAGACCGCCATCTGGCCGCGGTTCACGGTTTCCTTGGGCCGGTAGTGACCGTCAGCATAGCCCTCGACGATGTTCTGCTGCACCGCGTACTCGACATGCCTGTAAGCCCAGTAGGGGTCAGCGCCCTCAAAGCCATAGCCGCTGTCTGGCACATCCGGGAAGGACGGCTCGTCCGGCCCGTCGGGCACGTTCTCGTCACCGCCGGCCACGGCACGGGAGATGTAGACGGCCATCTGGGCGCGGCCGACGGCGTACTTGGGGCAGTAGGTGTTGTCTTCGTATCCCTTGACTACCCCAGCGTTGGCGCAGGCTTCGATGTCTTCGTAGGCCCAGTGGATGTCGAACACGTCGCAGAAGTGCCCTGCCAGATCGCGCACGAAGACTTGCCCCGCGACGCCGGCACACCCCGCGGGGACAAGACTGGTGCTCCAGGACTCAAACACGATGTACCGGCCAGTGGCACTGATGCTCGGATGGCTACCTCCGTTATTTGCCTGCTCGCCGCTACTGCTCACGCTCACCCGCGCGGTCTTCCCCGCGCCTCGGTCGCGTATGAAGACGTCGTCGCTGCCGTTCGTGTCATCAGGCACCAGGTTGGTGGCCGAGGACTGGAAGACGACATAGCGACCATCGGCGCTGATGTCAATGGCCCCTGGTACCCACATGTGACCATTCTGCTGTTCACCACGGCTGTTGACGGTGACGCGATCGGTCGTGCGCGCGAATCGGTCCCGCACGAAGATGTCCCAGTCACCGTTGGTGTCCCCGGGGACGAGATTGGAGGCCTCCGACGCGAACGCTACATACCGGCCGTCGGCACTGATAGCGCCGCCCCAGCTCCCCCAGTTCGCCCGCTCTCCACTGCTGCTGACGCTGATGAGCTCAATCGTGCCGGCCAACATATCTCGCACATAGACACCGATGGTGCCGTCGATATCGTCGGGCACAAGCCAAGCGCTGGCCAATACAACGTATCGGCCGTCCGCGCTGACATCGGCGGCCTGCGCCCACTCTACCAGCTCGGTCGCGCCCACAACGCGGTCTCGACGGTATACAAAGCCGAGTGCCTTGAAGACGACATAGCGACCATCAGCGCTGATGCCCCCGCAGGCAGTATCCGCAGTCGACCACTCGTCCGGTTTGTGGAACTGCGTCCCCTCCGGCGTCAGGCTGGCGAGTTCGGTTGTGCCGGTGACCCGGTCCCGTAGGAAGACGTCGAACCCGTTGTTGGTGTCCCCGGGCACGAGGTCTGGCGAGCTGCAGAAGAATTCGACATACCGGCCGTCAGCGCTGATCGCCGGGTCACTGGAATAGTAGTCCCCGCTGACCTGCTCTCCGCTGCTATTCACATTCGCCATTTCAGTGGTGCCCGCGACTCGATCCCGCACGAAGATATCGTGGTTGCTGATGTCGCCAGGCACCAGGTTGGTGGCAAGGGAGTCGAAGGCGACATGGCGGCCGTCGGCACTGATCGCGGCCTTGCGACTGGAACCATTTCCCTCCTCGCCGCTGCTGCTCACGCTCACCAGCTCGGTCATGCCGGCCACCGCGAAGGGGCTGGAGACACACAGGAAGATAGCGACTTCGGGCAATATGCGAGCCACATTCATTGCACCCGCCTCCTTGGCTCAGGCGCCAGCGCGACGCCTGGGCTGCAATGTCCAGCTCAGCACGAGTCCCAGACATTAGACGCCAGAACCGGCCGGAAAGTTCTTGCCACTCGCTGCTCGGCCAACATCGAGCCGGGAAGCGGTCAGGCCTTATGGGCCGGCGCGAGGGCGGCGGGTATGCGGACCGTGTGGATCAATCGGGCCGGGGCGCCTGTGTCGAAGGAGGCCCCGCTGCCAGATCATACGCTCGGGGAGCTGCGGGGGGTGGCGGACCTGGCCGCGGAAGGTTAGGGGGCCTGCGCGAATGACAGCGGGACCAGCGGAGGGCCGCTGGTCCCGTGTCGGTGCTGTGTGAGCGGCAGCCTAGGCGGCCGGCTCGGTTATCTCCGGCAGTTCCTTCAGGGCCGCTTCGACGGCTTCTCTGGAGTATTCATGGTCCTCCAGATCGCCCGCCATGTACTTCTCGTAGGCAGCGAGGTCGAAGAAGCCGTGACCGCTGTAGGCGATCATGATGCACTTCTCCTCGCCGGTGTCCTTGCACTTCAGGGCTTCGTCTATGGCTACCTTGACGGCGTGGGCGGTCTCCGGCGCGGGCAGGGATCCCTCGGTGCGGGCAAAGGTGAGCGCCGCCTCGAAGGTGCCGAGCTGGTGGATGGCCCGGGGTTCGATGACATGCTGGCTCACCAGGAGTGAGATCAGGGGAGCCATGCCGTGATACCGCAGGCCGCCAGCGTGAATCGGCTCCGGGACGAATGTGTGGCCCAAGGTGAACATCTTGAGCAGGGGGGTGAGCTGCGCGGTGTCGCCGAAGTCGTAGCGGAAGTCGCCCCGTGTCAGAGTGGGACAGGACTGGGGCTCCACGGCGATGATCGCGACCTCCTTTCCCCCGAGCTTGTCCTTCACGAAGGGGAAGCAGGCACCAGCGAAGTTAGAGCCGCCGCCTACACATCCCACGACGATGTCGGGGTAGTCGTCGGCGAGCTTGAACTGGGCTTGGGCCTCCTGGCCGACGATGGTCTGGTGCAGGAGGACGTGATTCAAGACACTGCCGAGCGCGTACTTGGTATCATCGCGGGTCGCCGCGTCCTCGACGGCCTCGGAGATGGCGATGCCGAGGCTGCCCGGGGTGTCGGGCTTCTTCTCTCGTATCATGCGACCCGCGTTGGTCGTGTCTGTCGGGGAGGGCACGCAGGTGGCGCCCCAGGTTTCCATGAGGACTCGGCGATAGGGCTTCTGCTCGTAGCTGACCCGGACCATATAGACCATGCACTCGAGGTCGAAGAGGCTACAGCCGAAGGACAGAGCGCTGCCCCATTGTCCGGCCCCCGTTTCGGTGGCGATTCGCTTGACCCCCTCCTGCTTGTTGTAGTAGGCCTGGGCAACCGCGGTGTTCGGCTTGTGGCTTCCCGGAGGGCTGAAGCTCTCGTTCTTGTAGTAGATGCGAGCCGGTGTTCCAAGGTGTTTTTCGAGTCGGTGGGCGCGGTATAGAGGGGATGGGCGCCACAGCTTGTACACCCGCATCACTTCATCCGGGATATCGATGTACGGCTCCATACTCACTTCTTGCTTGATGAGCTCCATCGGGAAGAGCGGCGCCAGGTCCTCCGGACCCAGGGGCTTACCGGTCCCCGGATGGATGGGTGGAGCAAGTGGCGCGGGCAGGTCTGGATTGATGTTGTACCAGCGCTGCGGGATCTCGCTCTCTCTCAACACAATCCTCGTCTCATCGCTCGGCATAGCCGACCATCCTCCTATCTCGCGGCGGCACGCAGGCGGCCGTCAGATTTCCCCTCCTCGCTCCTGGCAGGGCAGAAAAGCACCTTTCCCCGCCTGCTGCACTTTTTCCTTCTCTCCCGGCTGTCGGGCGCTAGATTTCCGCCCAGTGGCGCGTGCCGAGGGCGGTTGACGAAGGAGGATCTGCTGAAGCGGGGGCGGAGCAGCGGGCATAGCGGTGCATGAGCGAGGCGAGGGTCCCTCCCCTACTACATGGCGGAAGGCACCCTTGGCAGGGCAGGACCCCGGCCGCGCCGAGCGAATCACCCTCGTGATTCTACTTGTCTAGGAGGCATCCTGTGATCAAGGGCATGGACCATGTCGCACTGGTCACCACAGACGTGGAGCGGGCGGCCGAGTTCTACACTGAGGTCGTCGGGCTTCGGGAGACGGCCAGGCTGGAGACTACTCACAGCGGGACGATCGTGTTCGTCGGCGCGAATGGCACCACCGTGGAGCTGTTCGGAGGCGGCAAGCCGCCGGCCTCCGCGGAGGGCGGCGAGGTCGGATACAAGCATATCTGTTTCCTCGTCGATGACGTCGACGCGGAGTACGCGCGCTTGAAGGGCCGCAAGGTCGAGTTCGACATGGAGCCGGCTACGGTGGACGCCGGACTCCGCATCGCCTTCTTCCGAGACCCGGATGGGAATCGGGTCGAGCTGATGCAGCGGCCTGACTGACAACCGGAGGAATCGCCACGATGAAGGTCGTTCAGTTTCGCACGGAACAATACCAGGCAGTCGGATTTCTGGACGGGGAACACGTCCTGGACTTCACACGGGCGTATATCGCCTACTGCGCCGCGCATGACGCGCCGGCGCGAGCGGCCGCGCACTCGATTCTGCAGATGATTCAGGCCGGCATCTTCTCCGCGGGCCTATTCGCAGATGTGAGCGCGTTCGTCAAGAAGCACCGGCTCGGACGGCAGCTCACGGTTGCCGAAGGTCGGCTGCCAGATGACGCGGTGCTGCTGGCCCCGATTCCGAGGCCGCCGCGCATCATTGCGCTCGGCCTGAACTACGCGGCCCATGCCGAGGAGACCGGTAAGAAGCCGCCGAAGGAGCCGATCTTCTTCGTGAAGGCGTCTACCGCTGTCGTCGGTCCCGAGGAACCAGTCGTCTGTCCAAAGCGCCTGGGGCGCGTGGACCCCGAGGTGGAGCTGGCGGTCGTTATCGGAAAGGGCGGACGGCACATATCCCGCAAGAAGGCGGTCGAGCACATCGCCGGGTACACGATCCTCAACGATGTAACGGCCCGAGACATGCAGTCGCGGGATATGGCGGCCTCACGGCCGTGGTTCCTGAGCAAGAGCCTCGACACCTTCGGGCCGATGGGGCCGTGCATCGTCCTGCCCGACGAGATCCAGGAGCCGTGCGAGCTCGGCCTTTCCCTGCGCGTGAACGGGGAGGTCAGGCAGAAGAGCAATACGCGGGACCTCATCTTCGGTGTGCCGGAGCTGATTCACCGCCTGAGCCGGTATGTGACGCTGGAGGCGGGTGATATCATCTCCACTGGCACGCCCTCTGGAATCGCCCCCATCAAGCCAGGCGATGTGATGGAGGCGGAGATCGAGAAGATCGGCGTGCTGCGAAATCCGGTCGTCGGGGAGGGGTGAGAATGGCAGCGCCGGTGCTCGCGCTGGACATCGGCGGCACGAAGCTCGCGGCAGCAGTCGTGACGCCCTCCGGGGAGATGCTGGCGGAGGAGCGGGAGCAGACGGACCCAGCGTCAAGCCCGGCGGAGATACTCGCCATTCTGTTCGAGTTGAGCAAGAAGTCGATCGTGCGGGCGGAAACACGGTGGGCCGAGTTGAAGGCGGTCGGGGTGAGTTTCGGGGGGCCGGTTGATTACCCCGCGGGCAGGACAGTGACGTGCCACCATCTGGCCGGGTGGGAAGGGGTCCCGCTGCGCGACCAGGTGGCCGAGCGCGCGGGGGTGCCGGCGGTGATCGACAATGACGCGAACGCGGCGGCGCTCGGGGAGACCATCTTTGGCGCCGCCCGCGGGTGCGAGCACGTGCTCTATCTCACCGTGAGCACGGGGATCGGTGCGGGGCTGGTGCTGAACGGGCGGCTGTATCGAGGGGCGAACAGCATGGCCGGCGAGATCGGGCACACGCTGGTCGTTCCGGACGGGCCGCGGTGCACGTGTGGGCGCGCCGGGTGCCTGGAAGCGGTTGCCGCGGGGCCGGGCATTGCGCGCGCGGCGCGGGAGGTGCTCGCGGCGGGCGAGGCATCGGTGCTGCAAGAGGTGCCACGCGATCAGATCACCGCGAAGCAGGTTGCGGAAGCGGCCAAGTCTGACGCGCTGGCGGCGCGGATCATGGCGCAGGCCGGCGAATACCTCGGCCGGGGGATTGCGGGAGTGGTGAATCTGATCAATCCGCAAATCGTCGTCATTGGAGGCGGCGTATGCGAGGCCGGAGAGGTCCTGCTGAAGCCGGTACGGGAAGCGGTGAGAAGATACGCGGTGCCCGAGAGCGCACGCAGCCTCCGCATCGCGGCGGGAGAACTGAAGGCACGCGGGGGCCTGCTTGGCGCGGCGGCGCTGGCGCTCCAGGAATGCCCTCCTCTGAATACATGAGCGGCAAGGAGCCGGAGCAAGTCATCCTCGGGACCGATGCGACAGAGCGCATCGTTGCGGTGGCGACCGATGCGGAAGAGGTCACCACCTACCGACGCACTCCGGAGGGGGTGACGGCCGAGCGGGACGAGCCGGGCTATGTGGAGGAGATCGGGGCGGCGCTGCCGAAGGGGATCAAGCTGCAGCACGACGGTCGCTAGCGCGCGATGGTCTCGCTGAGAGTCAATAAACTACGTGTGCGTGGGACATGACGGCCGGAAGCTGCTTCATGGAGGCGCTGTTCGCTCCGGGCGGCGCGGCGGGCCTCCGCGGGCCGGAAAACGTCAGGTCTTGAATGGGCTGAAACGCTGAACAGCAGGAGGTGGGCAACATGGCGAGAGTGCTGATCGTGTACCATTCGCTGAGCGGGGATACGAAGAAGATGGCGGATGCCGTGGCGGCGGGTGCGAAGGAGGTCGCGGGCACCGAGGTAACGGTGAAGACCGGCCTGGAGGCGACCATCGACGACCTTCTGACTTGTGACGCCGTGGCACTGGGCTCGCCGGATTACTTCGGCTACATGGCCGGCGGGCTGAAGGACTTCCTCGATCGCACCTATTATCCGAGCCAGGGGAAGGTGGCCGGAAAACCTGCCGTGGCCTTCGGGAGCGCGGGCGGCCCTCCGGAGGTCGTCCTCAAGTGCCTCGAACAGGCGTTGGAGTGGTTCAAGTTCAAGAAGGCGGCGGATTCCGTGGGCGCCTCCGGTGGCGTCTCGGCCGGCGCGCTGGCGAGCTGCCAGGCGTTGGGCCGCAAGTTGGCGGAGGCCGCGAGCGCCTAGCGCGGGAGCCGCAGGAAGACCCGGCGCGAGGAGTCGCCGCGCGGCCCCGGCGGGGCGCGGCAGTTGGTCACCCTGATGATGGTCGGACGAACGCTTCGGATGCTGGGTCGGCCTCGAGCCATTTTCCTCCGGCCGATCTCTCGAGACTTGACCGAAGCACTGGGAGCGATGTGGAGCCTATGGGAAGATGAATGAGGGTAGACACATAGCCAGCACCGGGAACATTCTCTCGCCGTTCCGCGGCATCCGCTACCGGATCGCCGATCCCCGGGAGCTGTCTGACTTGATGGCGCCACCCTATGACATCATCTCGGAATCGATGCAGGCGGAGCTGCACGCGCGCCACCCGCATAACTTCGTTCGGGTGGAGCTTCCGGGAGACGGCGGTGACCGCTATCAGCGCGCGGCAGCGGCCTTGCGCGGATGGCTGGATGAGTCGGTCCTCGTGCGGGAGCAGACCCCGGTGCTCTATCTGTTGGAGCAGGAGTTCCGCGTGGGCGATCGCACGCTGCGCAGGCGCGGCGTCTTCGGGTTGGTGAGGCTGCCGGAGGCCGGCGAGCACCACGTGCTTGCCCACGAGGGAACGCTCTCGCAGCCGAAGGCCGACCGCCTGCGGCTGACGAGGGCCTGTAGGGCAATGACCAGCCCGATGCTATTGATGGCAGAGGATCCCGAGGCGCGCCTGATCGGGACGCTGAAGCAGGTCGAGGAGGAGCCGGAGGCGGTGGCGGAGGACGACGAGGGAGTGATAAACAGGGTCTGGACTCTCCGGGATCCGGCCTCCACGGCGGCAGTGTGCGCGGGGATCGGCAGTGGCCCGCTGTTCATAGCGGACGGCCACCACCGCTTCGAAACAGCGCTGGCCTTCCGCAATGAGATGCGGCAGGCCAACTCGGAGGCAGCGCCGGAAGCTGGCTTCAATTACGCGCTGGCGCTGGTGACGAGTGCGAAGGACGACGGGTTGGAGATCCTTCCCACTCACCGGCTCGTCGCCTGTCCGGACGAGGAGGGGAAGGAGGCCATGAGGGCCTCCATGGGCGAGCACTTCGAGGTCCACCGGTTGGACCTGCCCGATCCGAAGAGCCTCGGATGGCAGCCATGGCTCGAAGGCCGAGCCTCCGACCGGCACGTCTTCGGCGCCTACTGTGGAGACGGCAGCTACTATGTCCTCATCGCGCGAGACGACATGCTGTCTCCTTCCCAGTCCGTGGTGGGGAGGCTGGACGTCAGCATTCTGCATCGATACTTGATAGATCCACACCTCTCGGAGTCGGGCCCGGCGCCGGACGCGGACGGCCGCATCAGCCACGACGCGCAGACGACCGGCACGGCCTGCCGGGGCGCGCGGCTGAGATACATCAGCGACGAGGAGCAGGCGGTTGCCGCCGTGGAGCGCGGAGACTACGACTTCGCGCTGTTCCTCAGGCCGACTCGCGTATCGGATGTGATGGCGGCTGCACGCGCCGGAGAACGGATGCCTGGGAAGTCCACCTACTTCTATCCAAAGGTGCCGGCCGGCATCGTGATCAGCGATGCTTCGGCTGAGGCGATCTAGCTCTTCCGCCAGCGCGATGGAAAAAGACAACCTAACGCCGATGCTCACACAATACCGCGCGATCAAGCGGGAGCACCAGGACGTCATCCTGCTCTTCCGGTTGGGCGACTTCTACGAGATGTTCGGGGATGACGCCAAGATCGCCGCCGAGGTGCTGGATCTCGTGCTCACCTCGCGCGAGGTCGGCAAGGGCAGGCGAATGCCGATGTGCGGGATTCCGTACCACGCTGCCGACCGATATGTGGCGAGACTCCTCGCCGCCGGCCACAAGGCGGCCATCTGCGACCAGGTCGAGGAGGCCACGAAGGCAAAGCGTCTGGTGCGGCGGGAGGTCACTCGCATCCTCACCCCAGGCACGGTCGTGGAAGACCACCTGCTGGAGGAGAGATCCAACAACTACCTGGCGAGCGTCGCGAGCGGGGCCGGTCGCTGGGGTCTGGCGGCCGCCGATTGCTCCACCGGGGAGATGGTGGTGACGGAGTTCTCCGGGGAGGACGCCTGGGGAGAGCTGTTGGAGGAGCTTTCCCGCCTTCAGCCGGCCGAGCTGCTCGTCCCGGAGGGACAAGAGCGCGAGGCATCGCTGGCGAAGCTGGTCGCCGGCCACGGGGGCTCGGCCAGCACCTGGGGCGCGGAGCTGTTCCTGGCCGACAGCCCGGCTCAGGCGCTGCGAGGCCACTTCGGAGTTGAGTCTCTTCGGGGGTTCGGCTGTGAGGACATGCCGGCGGCGGTCGAGGCCGCGGCGGCGACTATCGCCTATCTGAAGAGGACTCAGAAATCCGGCCTGGGGCAGATCCGCAGCCTGCGCACATACTCCCGCGACGAATTCATGGTGGTGGACGCAACGACTCGGCGCAACTTGGAGCTGCTCGCCTCTCTGCGAGATGGCTCCCGCGATCATACCCTCCTCTGGGTGCTCGACGGAACGCTGACTCCCATGGGAGGGCGTTTGCTGAGGCGATGGCTCACCGAGCCCCTGCTCGAGGTGGCCGCAATTGCGGCCCGCCTCGACGCGGTGCAGGCATTCCATGAGGAGGCCCCGCTGCGCGCCCGGATCCAGGATGTCCTCCGCCAGGTAAGGGACCTCGAGCGCCCGGTGGGCCGCGCCGCCACCGGCACTGCCACGGGGCGCGATCTCGCGGGGCTCCGAGATTCCCTCGACCTGCTGCCCGAGTTCCAGACTGTGCTGGCAGATTCAGGGATGCCGCCGCTTCAGGCGCTGGTGTCCGATTTCGATGTGTTGGCCGACCTGCGCGAGCTGCTGGCGAAGGCAGTGGTGGACTCGCCTCCGGCCACACTGCGCGAGGGCGGCCTGATTCGCGCGGGCTACTCAGCGGAGCTCGACGAGCTGTGCGAGGCCCGCACCCAGGGAAGAAACTGGATCGCGGGCCTCCAGGAGCGGGAGCGCGAGCGCACGGGCATCAAGTCCCTCAAGGTGGGATTCAACCAGGTATTCGGCTACTACATCGAAGTGACGCGGCCCAACCTCCACCTGGCGCCCGCGGACTACCAGCGCCGACAGACCATGAGGAATGCCGAGCGGTTCATCACCCCGGAGCTGAAGGAGTACGAGGCGAAGGTGCTCGGCGCGGAGGAGCGGATCCTCGCGCTGGAGCAGGATCTGTTCGCGGCGCTGCGAGAGCAGGTGGCAAGCGAGGCCGCCCGCGTGCAGCGGGCGAGTGAGGTGGTGGCGCGCGCTGATGCGCTGGCCTGCTTCGCGGAGGTGGCGGCGCGGAACGGGTACGTGCGACCGGAGATAACAACCGATGACCGGATCGAGGTCCGCGCCGGCCGCCATCCGGTGGTCGAGCTGACCCTCGAAGAGGAACGCTTCGTGCCCAATGATGCGCACCTGGACTGCTCGGAGGAACAGGTGCTGATCATCACCGGGCCGAACATGGCGGGGAAGTCAACCTACCTCCGCCAGGTGGCGCTGATCGTGCTGATGGCCCAGATGGGAAGCTTCGTCCCCGCGGAGTCAGCGAGCATCGGCCTGGTGGACCGCATCTTCACGCGCGTGGGAGCTTCGGACGACCTGGCCACTGGACAGAGCACCTTCATGGTGGAGATGACCGAAACGGCGAACATCCTGCGCCACGCGACCCGGCGCAGCCTCATTGTGTTGGATGAGATCGGCCGCGGCACGAGCACCTTCGATGGGCTGAGCATCGCCTGGTCGGTAGCAGAGCATATCCACAACGCGCCCGGCCTGGGCGCCAAGACGCTCTTCGCCACTCACTACCACCACCTCAACGAGCTGGCCGATTCTCTCCCGCGGGTGAAGAACTACCGCATCGCGGTGAAGGAGAAGGGCGATCAGGTGGTCTTCCTGCGGCAGATAGTGCCCGGCGGCACCGACCGGAGCTACGGCATCCAGGTTGCGCGGCTTGCCGGCCTGCCGCCGGAGGTGCTGGAGCGCGCCAAACAGGTCCTGTGGTCGCTGGAGAATGGGGGCAACGTCGGCGACAAACCGGCGCCGCCCGCGCCCGACCGGGGACCCATTCCGCCGGCGGATCAGCTTGCTCTGTTCGCGGGCGCGCCCGACCCGACTATGGAAGAACTGCGTCGAATCGACGTTAATGGGTTGACACCGCTCGAGGCCCTCAATAAACTGGCCGAGCTACAGCGAAGGGCGGGCGAGAAGCCCCCCGATTCCGCGCCGTCCTCTGAGCCGCAGCAGCAGGAGGAGGAATAACCGATGCCCGAAGATCGCAAGCTCACGCACGCAGTGGAGAAGGCGCTGGGCGAGGACGAGCGCACCTCTGGGCTGTCGTCCGTTCACGTGAAGGCCGTTGCGGGCGTCATCTTCGCTGAGGGAGAGGTGGAATCCCTCGAGCAGCGGGCCGCCGTCGAAGAGGTAGCCAAGAGTGTCTCAGGCGTCCGCTTCGTGCGCAGCCGTCTGCAGATCAACCCCCAGGCGCGCACCGGCGGCTGGCGAGAGGCTCACCGCCACGAGGAGGAGTAGCCAACTGTGGGGCGGGCATGGCGGAGCTTGTCCTGAGCGAAGGGCTTCGAAGCCCTGGCGAAGGAGGGCGAAGCCGAAGGGCCCGCCGCACTTCCTGAAGACTTCCGTCTCGGGGCAGGAGACGCGCTCCTACCCTACGAGCTGTTGGCCGAGGACACAGACGCTGTGGCGCGCGGCGGGTGCGTGCGCTCATACACTGTCAGATGGGTGAGGAGCGGGGCCATCTCCGGGTGGGGGGCAGTGAACCGCGCGGCCTCGCGGTAGTGGCGGAAGAAGAGATCGCGGTCGGCCGGTGTTTCGAACAGCTTTCCTCCGTTGAAGTGGCGGTTCTCGTCCACCTCGAAGGAACGCAGCACGAGGTAGTCCGGCTTTAGCTCGGTCGTGATGCGGTTGAAGATGAGGCCGTTGGAGCCGGTGCTCGCCTTGTACTCGACGACCTTCGGGGTGACGAGGCCATACATGTCTACCACGCGGCGGTCTGAGAAATACCCCTGATATCCGATCGCCTCCATGGCGACACGTGCATCCTCTGGCGTGTTCTCGCGCAGCCAGATTCCGACGTCTCGGCGCAGGCCGAATTCATTCTCCTGGAACCGCCTGGTGTGCCTGGCGTGTCGAGGGAACTCGCGAACTGAGGCAGCGAAGCCGGGGACGAGCAGGGCAGCGGCGACTGCTGCCGTGATCGCCCTGAACCTCCAGTCAGCCCTGCGGCTCGCGATCCAAGTCAGCACGTGTCCGAGTCCCGCGCCTCCGAGAAGCAGACACCAGAAGAGGATAGGGGCCAAGTACCATTGGCACGTGGGAGCGCGGCCCAGGTACATCAAGGCAGCATAGAGGGGCGGGAAGATGGGGAGCAGGAGAAGCTCCCGTCGTCTGGTGCGGAGCACGGCGTAGAGCCCCAGTGCCAGCAGCAGAAGCCAGATCGGAAAGAGGGGCTGGTCGGCCCCGAATCCGGTTCCGGAGAGATAGAAGCGCGAGAGACGGCTGAAGTGCAGGGGCTGGAGGAGCAGGTCCTCCCGGCCGGGCCTGATGACTCCTTTGGCAAGCATCGAGGTGGGGAGAGGGCTGCCGAAGTAGAGGGAGGCGAAGACGAGCCAGGGGAGGAGCACCGCAAGGAACCCGCCGGCCTGCTTGAGCGGCCTGCGATATCGAGAGAGCAGGGCGACTCCGACGACGAGACCTGCCCAGATGAGGCCGTCCACGCGGCAGAGGACGAGGAGGGCAACGGCTATGGTGGCCGGCACGCTCTGCTTCCGCGAGAGGAAGTGCAGGCTGAGGGCCATCAGAAAGAGGACAAGGGGTGTTTCCATGCCGCCGAGCGAGGTGCGGATGGCGAGGGGATGGAGGTAGAAGAGGAGGATGCCGGCCGCTGCGCCGGCGCGGGAGATTCCGAGTCCGGTGAGCGCCGTGTAGGCGAGAACACCCGCGGCTATGCCGAACGCCGGCATGAGAACGGCGGCGATAGTTGGAATGGTGTCGGGACCGAACAGGGGGCCGAGCGCGGCGAGGAGCAGTGTTTGAAGGGGGGTGGTGGTTCCGAGGACGCGCTCGCCAACATTGTAGACGAAGCCGCTGCCTTGGGCGATGTTTCTGGCGTAGCGGAAGGTGATGTACGCGTCCTCGAGCGAAACCCTGGTGACGAGGGCGAACCAGATCCAGACCGCGCAGCCAGCGGCGGCGATGGCCGCGAGCAGCCACTTGTCCCGCCGGTCCAGGTGCTGCTTGGTGCGGGGGAGTTGCGGCGCGCTCCTCGTCATATGTCGTGCCATCGCTTCGCGCAGATGGTCGGGTCAGCGGCCGGTGGCGCCGATGGTATGGTCGGCAACTCTGTCTAGTCCTGTGAATCGGTTCCCAGGTCGACCACGGTGGCGCCCGAGTCGCCCTCTTCGGCATCGGCCAGGCGGAACGACCGCACCAGCGGGTGTTCTTTGAGGCGTTCGTGCACCGCGGCGCGGACGGCGCCCGTCCCCTTGCCGTGCACGATTCGCACCTGGCCGTGCCGCGCGACCGCCGCCCGATCCAGATAGCGCTCCAACTCGTAGACCGCAGCATCCACCCGCAGACCGCGGAGATGAATCTCACTGGGAACGGATGCCGAAGATATCTTGATCTCGTCCGGCATCGTCCGGTCCGCTGCCACGGGTGATTCGGGCACCCGCGCGAGGTCGGATTCCGGCGCCGACAGCCGCAGCAGCCCCACCTGCACCTCCACTTCCCCATGTTCGTCTGGCGGCGAAAGCACGCTGCCGCGCTGATTCACGCTGCGCACGAGGACCTGATCGCCGGGGCGCAAATCGCCGACCGGTTCAGGCTCCCCCTCCGGTTCGGCCGGGGTCTCCTCGGCCGCCTCTGCAGTCGCCTCCGCGGTCTCCTCCGAGATGCCCTTCAGCTCCTCCCGTGCCGCGCGCACGAGTTCCGCCGGCTCCGGGGGCGCATACCGGGCGACCTGCTCGGCCTCGCGCTCGATGGCCTCCTTCGCTTCTCGCGCCTCCTGCACGGCCTGCCGCAGCAAGTTGAGGAGTTCCTCCGTCCGCTGCTTGGCGCGGGTGATGATCTGCCGCGCCTCCGCCCGCGCCCCGCCCAGCAGATCGCGGCGTTGGGCCTTGAAGTCCGCCAACAGCTTCTCGTACTCCTGCCGCGTTTTCTCGAACCGCGCCCGCTCCCCCGCCGCCCCCCGCCGCTCCTGTGCCAGGTCGCGCTGATCCTGCTCCACCCGCTGAATCACCTCGTGGAGAGCCACCTGTGACTCTCCCATCATTTCGGCGGCCTGGCGCAGGATGTCCGCCGATATCCCCAAACGGGAGGCTATGGCGAAAGCATTGCTGCTTCCTGGGGTGCCGATTCGCACCTCGAAGGTCGGCGCCAGTGTGACCGGATCGAACTCGACACTCGCGTTCTCCACCCCGGGCTGAGTATAGGCGAATGACTTCAACTCGCCGTAGTGCGTGGTGGCCATCACCCGACAGTCACGCCGCAGCAGCTCGATCAGAACCGACTTCGCGAGCGCCGACCCCTCGGCCGGGTCGGTGCCGGCCCCGATCTCGTCGAGCAGCACCAGAGAGCTCGCGCCTGCTCGGTCGAGCACGTTCACGATCTGGGTCATGTGGGAGGAGAAAGTGGACAGGCTCTGTTGGATGCTCTGCTCATCCCCGATGTCCGCGAACACCTGCCGAAAGACGGCCAGGCGGCTGCCCACGGCGGCGGGCACGTGCAGCCCGGACTGGGCCATCAAGGTGAGCAGGCCGACGGTCCTGAGAGTGACGGTCTTGCCGCCGGTGTTGGGGCCGGTGAGGACGAGCGTCTTGAAGTCCTCGCCGATCTGAACAGTGACCGGCACCACTCTTCCCTCGAGCAGGGGATGGCGCGCCTCGATCAGCTCAATCCGGCCCTCGCCGTTCAGCTCCGGCTCGACCGCCTTCATCTGCTTCGCGAGCGCGGCCCGCGCGAAGATCAGGTCCAGGGCCGCAAGGGTGTCAATGCTCTCCAGCATCTCATCAGCGCGGCCGCCCACTTGCGCGCTGAGCTGGGTCAGCACGCGACGCACTTCTCGCTCCTCGGCCGAGCGAGTGTCCCTCAGCTCGTTGTTCAACTCGACCACCACGAAGGGCTCCATGAAGGCGGTGGCGCCGCTGGCCGACGAGTCGTGTACGATGCCGCGGAACTCGCCCTTGAATTCGGTGCGCACTGGCACGCAGTATCGCCCGCTGCGGACCGTGACTATCGGCTCCTGGATCATGCGGGTGAATCGGGACGAATGCAGGATGGCATTGAGCCGCCGCTCGACAGTCTGCTGAAGCCGGCGCAGGCGCGCTCGGATGGCCTGCAACTGATCGCTGGCCGAGTCCACCACTTCCCCGCGGTTGTCTATGCTGGTCTCAATCGCTTGCTCGATCTCCGCGAAGACGCCAAGGCCGGAGGCACGCGCCGCCACCAGCGGGGCCTCGTTGTCCGCCGCCAGCAGGAAGGTACGCATGCGCCGGGAGGCATAGACCGTATCCCCCACCTCCAGGAGATCACGCTCGGCAAGCACGCCCCCTCGCGCCGCGTTCGTCACCTGTGCGCGCACATCGTGGACACCGCCCAGAGGAGCGCGCCCGGCAGACTCAACCAAAGCGCGCGCCTGCGTGGTCTCGGCGAGGAGGTCCTTCACCGCCGCGGCTTGGGGGCTCGGCTGCACCCGCTCGGCCAGCTCCTTGCCCACGGAGGAGGCCGCCTGCTCTCGGAGGAGCTTGCGGACCGCATCGTATTCGAGCACTCGCAGTGTTCGCGCGTCCATCAGGCAATCACCAATCCAGGTAAGTTTACCACGACCGCGAGATACGCGAAAAGGCCCGCCTACGGCGGGCCTCAAGCAAAGATCTCTGTCGGGCGTTGTCCTACCGGTCCTCCTGCAGCGCCTCCGTCACCTGCCGCGCTGCTTTGCGCGTCCCCTCCTCCACCGACACCTCACCGATCCAGATCAGGTCGAGCTGCTCCTGGATGAAGTGAGCCACGCGGTCCCACTCCGGCACGTTGGGCGCCTGTCGTGCGTAGGAGAGTGCTTCCGCGAGCACGCGCCGGTCGTAACCAGCGTCTTCCGCCAGGTAGGGACCGTTCGCAACCGACTGGAGGGATGGTTGCTTCTCGAGCTCCCGGGCCATGGTCTCCTGGGATTCGGCGCCGAGGAGGAACTTGAACAGCTCCCATGACTCCTTCGGGTGCTTCGTCCCGGCCGCGATGGCGTAGTTCTCCATCCCGAGCAAGGTAGCGTGCTGCTGCTGCTTCGGCAGGGGCGCGATGTCCCACCGCAGCGCCTTTGCCTCCTTCATGGCCTGTATATCCCAGGCTCCGGTCTGGAACATCGCCACCTGGCCGTTCGTGAACATGGCGATGTTCTGCCGCCGCTCCGCCATCGTCGTCGGAGGGCAGACCTTCCATCTGTGCCGCAGATCGACCAGGAACTGCAGCGCCTCCTGCGCCCCAGGACCATCGAGCAGACATCGCCTTCCGGCGCTATCCAGCATCTCACCGCCCGCGGCCCATATCCACGGGTAGATGCGCGCTCCCCAGAAGTCGATCACACATCCGAAGCGCCGCTTCTGAGGGTCCGGGCTGTCCACCGTGAGCTTCCGCGCGGCCGCCAGGTAGTCATCCCAGGTCCACGTCTCGTCGGGATAGGTGAGCCCCGCGGCATCGAAGAGGTCCTTGTTGTAGAAGAGCACGTAGACGGAGGTGTAGCGCGGGAGCGAGTAGAGCTTGCCGTGGTAGCGGCACTGGTCCGCCAGGCCCGGGTAGAACTCGTCGATGTCGAAGGCCGAGTCATCTCGGATCAAGGGGTCCAGGTGGAGCAGCGCGCCGTTCGCCGCCAATGGAGTGAAGAAGGCGCCGTGGATCGACATGACATCTGGGGGGTTGCCGGCGGCGATCATCGTCTGAAGCTTGTCCATCGCGCGATCGCCGGGCTCGTTGATCACCTCCACGCGGAGGTTGGGATGCGCGGCCTCGAACTGCGCGCAGAGATCTTGGTTGACCGCCAGCTCTCCCGTCCGCGTCCACGTGAAGAGGGAGATCTCGATAGTCTCCTGCGACGGCCCGCCTCCGCACCCCGTCAGCGCCAGCATCACTCCGATTGCGGCAAGTCCCGAGTATCTCATTCCGCTGTCCCTTCTTCCGACCAGCCCGGTCCCGGCGCGCAATCGGCGTCGGCCGGCACCACGTCCTCTCGCAGCGGCCGGAAGCCACAGGTGCGGAACTCCTCGTCACAGTAGCCCGTGGCGTTCGGATGGCACTTCACGACCATGTACTTGGCGATCATCGGGAAGACCGGCTCCATCGCGCGGCGGCACTCGTGCATCAACTGCCGGATCTCCCACTGCGCCCGGCTGCACATGCGCACATGACAGACGTGAAGCAAGTTGCGCAGGTTGGTGGTCCAGATGATGTTGGTCTTCGTTGCATTGGGGAGGATGTAGCGAGCATCCTCCTGCGCCTGCTCGGCCGTCTTCCCCTCGCCCTTGAACTGCTCCACGATGTCGCGGTAATAGCCGACGCTCTCGGTGACAACCTCCTCGAAGCGGCCGCCATCGCCCTCCAGCGACTCCGGCTTCACGAAGTACTCGGGGTCGCCCACATCCACGTACCGCTGTGACTGCTGGTTGTAGGAGGAGATGCGGTGACGAACGAATTGGTGGGAGCAGGCGCGGCTGATTCCCTCGATGCCGAGCGTGAAGCAGGGATGTTCGAGCGTGGAGCCATGCCCCTGGCGCACCAGCTCTTCGAAGAGACGATTCCGCAGCTTCTCATTGCCCGCCTTGCGCCAGGCTTCCTCCGGACTTCCCTTCTGATAGCAGAGCAGCGCGGCTGCCACTGTCAGCCGCTCCGGCTCCGGGGTGTGTGCCAATAGTGTTGCCTTCACGTTCCGCCTCCAGTCATCGGTCTATCTGTTTCAGCAGCGGGGGCGGCTAGCCCTTTCGCGCGACTGGCGCCGGGTGGCAGCGAACGAGCGCTGGCGGACCCTCCTCCAGTGAGAACCTGGCCGCCGTGATCGTCTCGGCCACCTGCGCGGCGGAGCGGACGTGGTCGGTCAGCCGCGAGGTCGTCAGCTCAGACGGCCCATCGGCGATCGCCATCCAGACGATCATCTGGTCGGCGAGGCGGCTGTCAACAGCGCCGCCCGATTCCAGCTCGTCCAGGAGGCCTCGCGCTGCCTCCTCCCCTACCTCCTCGGCCCGCTTGCCGCGGCGACCGAGCGCGCTTGCGCCCAAGCGCCGCCCATGCTCACATTGCGCCCACAGCACGATGCCGCACCCCTCGCTTCTGCCTCGCGGCAGCACCTCGGCATCGATCTCAGCTTCCTCAAGCCCCGCGGCGGCGAGGGTCCTGAGAGCTGCCTTTCGCATCCGCTCCACAATGTGACCCGGGAGGCCCTGGCTGTAGGCGCGGCCGCGGATATGCGTCACCCGGCCCCGCTCAGAGCACGTGATCGGCCGGATCGCCTCCGCAGGCGTGACCCGTACCTCCACTTCACCGCCGCCCTTGGGATAGAAGCCGCGGCGCACCAGCCGCACGTCGCCGCGGGGTCCGAGTTCCGCCAGGGCCGGCAGAAAGACCTCCTGGAAGTAGTCGAACGGCGGCGCGAAGGGCACGTCCGTGCCGCCGATCAAGGTGATCTGTGATTCGCTCTGCGCGCAGGCCAGCGCGGGCAGCAGGCATTGCAGCACGAGCATTAAGCTGCCGGCAGTGCCGACATCGAAGCGCCAGTCGGTTCGCGGCCGAATCTCGCCGGGGCGGAAGTCGATCTCGCCCGATCCGATCTCGGCGCCCGCCAGGTCAGCGCCGCACGCCTCTCCGGCCGCGCGTACCGCCATCAGGTGCTGCGGCCGCAGGCCGGGCCTCGGCCGCGCCCCGCGGATGTTCGTCACCCGCACCGGCCGGCCGCTCACGGCCGAGAGAGCGACGGCGTTGCGGAGCATCTGCCCGCCGCCCTTCGAGCCGTCTATGACAACGAATTCTGCCATATGTCCATTGTCCTGTGGGGCAGGAGTTCGTAGGGCAGGAGCGTGTCTCCTGCCCGGACGTTCCCTGTCTCAGAGAGGAGTCGCGGGACAACCCCCGGAAGCCAGCGGCAGGCCAGTCATCCAAGGTGCAGGGAGCCTGCTATGCGAACGATCACGCTTGAGCGCGACGAATACCGCGACAGAGTCTACGCCTGCTGGCTCGGAAAGAACATCGGCGGCACACTCGGCGCGCCGTTCGAAGGCAGGAAGTTCGTCAATAATCTGACCTTCTACGATCCCGTTCCGAGCGAACCACTACCGAATGACGACCTGGACCTCCAACTCGTATGGCTGTGCATGCTGGAGGACAGAGGGACAGATCTCAGCCTGGCAGATTTCGCCGAGTACTGGAAGCGCTACCTGATGGCCTACCCGTGGGACGAGTACGGGTTCTGTGCTCGGAACCTGGCGCGCGGGCTCATGCCCCCGGTAAGCGGCTGGTTTGAGAACTACTATGTCGATCAGATGGGGTCGCCGATCCGCAGCGAGATATGGGCCTGCATGGCGCCGGCAGATCCACAGCGGGCGGCCGCGCTGGCCTGGATGGACGCGGCGATGGATCACGCGGGCGGGGAGGGGATGTGGGGTGAGATGTTCTGGGCGGCCGTCGAGAGCGCCGCGTTCGTGGTCGACGACCCGAAGGCCCTCATCGGCATCGGCCTGCACATGATCCCGCCGTCGTGCAACATCGCGCGCGTGATCCGCGAAGCGGTGTGGTGCTTCGAGAACGGCAAGAGGTGGGCGGAGGCCCGCGACCGGATCGAAAGGATCTACCGACACGAGCACCCGTGCAACGCGATCCCGAACCATGGCTTCACGATACTGGGCTGGCTCTATGGGGAGAGCTACGGTGACTGCCTCTGCAAGGCTGTCAACTGCGGCTATGACACGGACTGCACCGGCGCTACACTCGGGTCGCTGCTCGGCCTCATCGGCGGCAGGAGCGCGATCCCGCGGCAATGGAGCGATCCGGTCGGGACGGGGATTGTCCTCCATAGGTTCACGGGGGCCATCAATGCCCCGAATGATGTCGGAGAGCTAGCCGACCGCACGGCGGCGGTGGGGGAGCAGTTCACCGAGGCCGAAGGGGCGCGCGTGACGTTCGGGGAGGAGACGAGCGTTCCGTCGGACGTCATGTCGTTGCTCTACCGGAACGAAGACGCCGAGGCAGCGATCGCACGAGATGTGCGATGCGCGATCTTCCGGGACCGCGAGGCGGAGGTCACACTGCACTACCACGGCGCCCCGTTCTTCGAGCCAGGCATCCAGCGCAGGGTCAGCGTAAGCTGTCGCAGGATCGGCGCCGCGGCGGCCGATGCTCGGGCACGCCTCAGCGCCCCGCCCGGTTGGGAAGTCGGTGAGGTCGATGCCGGCAATCGGCGATTCGAAGTCACCGCACCGGCGTTCGAAGGCATTGAGCGCCTCCGGGTAGACGTCGAGATCGACGGCGAGCAACACTCGGCGGAGTTTGCAGTGCTAGGCGCAGGTGAGGCAAGCGGGTTCCCGAGCCTTCAGACCGTGGAGGAGTGCCCCGTCTGTCGGGCGCGGGTGGAGACTTGTCTTTGCTCGAAGTAGGGCAGGAGCCCCTAGGTCTGGCGAAGCCAGACCGGGGTGGCGGTCTGCCTGAGGCGGACCCAGCCACTTGGCTCCTGCCGCTGTAGGGTGGGCATTGCTATACCCGCCACTCTCTCATTCTGATAGACCCGCGACCAGCTCCTCCGCCTGTTCCACCGCCTCTGCCACGGCGTCGAGGCCGCGGTCGAGGGCGTCTTCGGGAATGGTGAGCGCGGGCTCGACGCGGATGACTTCGGGGTTGTTGAGGGTGTAGGCGGCGATGACCCGGCGCTGGATCAGCCCCGCGATCACCAGACCCGCGATATCCGAATCCGGGAACTCCACCCCAATCAGGAGGCCCCGCCCTCGCACTTCCGCGATCATGTCAGGGTGCGCTTGCTGAAGGTCTCGCAGCCGCGCCAGAGCGTGTTCGCCGAGCTTCTTCGCGCGGGTCGGAAGGTGCAGCTTCTGTATTTCGCGCAGCGCTGCCAGCCCGGCCGCGCAGGCCAGCGGATTGCCGCCCAGGGTGGAGGAATGCAGATAGGGGTTGTCTTCGAGCACCTTCCAGATCTCGGCCGTGCTCGCGAACGCTCCGAGAGGCATCACGCCCCCGCCAAGGGCCTTTGCGAGGCAGACGATGTCAGGGACTACACCGACCTGCTCGCAGCCGAACATCGTTCCGGTTCGGCCGAATCCCGTTTGGACCTCATCCAGGATCAGCAGCGCCCCGGCCTTGTCGCAGACCTCCCGCGCGGCAGGGACATAGTCGTCGGGCGGGACGATAACTCCCCCCTCTCCCTGGATTGGCTCCAGAAGCACGGCCGCCGTTTCGTCATTGATCGCTCCTGCCAGCGCCTCCGCCTCCCCGAAGGGCACATGCCTGATGCCAGGCAGGAGAGGAGCAAATGGCTTGCTGTATACCTCCCGCCCCGAGGCGCTCAGGGCTCCCATCGTCTTCCCGTGGTAGCCCCCCTCCGCGGCGATGATGCCAGGCCGTCCCGTATACAGGCGGGCGAGCTTGATCGCCCCCTCGACGGCCTCCGCCCCACTGTGACAGAAGAAGGACTTCTCAACGCTGCCTGGGAGCACCTCGGCGAGAGCGGCCGCGAGGTCCGTGGCCTCCTTGTTGAAGAGAACGCGGGAGGCGAGCGGCATGCGGTCGAGCTGCTCTTTGACGGCCGCAACCACCACGGGCGGCCGGTGGCCGAGGACGAGGGTCCCGAAGCCGGCCAGCAGGTCCAGGTATTCTCGCCCCTCCGTGTCCCAGATGGTGGACCCCTCGGCCCGCCACTCCACGGCCTCGACGCCCATGAACTTGTGAAGGGCCGCAATACCCGCGTTGACGAAGCGCTGGCAGTCCTCGATCACTCGCGCGACATCGACCGATTCGGGCTTCTCCTCGCTAGTCACTTGCCCCCTCCCCGGCCGACTCCAGCGAACTCACCTCCGCCCAGTCGCGCCCCACGGCCAGGTCGAGGTGGGCGACCGCCAAGTTGATGCCGAAGATAGCTTCGTTGAGCCGGGTCTTCGCCCCCGCCAAGTTGGCATCCGCATCCAGAATCTCCACACTGGTGCCCACGCCCTCGTCGTAGCGAAGAGTGGCGACGCGGTGCGCCTCCTGCGCCTGGGTGACCTCTTTCTGAGCGGCCCCCACCTGCGCCTTCGCCGCCGCAAGCAGCAGATAGGCGCTTCTCACTTCCAGTTCGATCTGCTGCTCGAGGCTCTCGACCCCCTTCTCCGCCTGTGTCAGTTCGGCCTTGGCGGCGCGGATTTCCCCCTCAACCTGCCCGCCATTGAAGAGGTTGTAGTTCGCGACGAGGGCGATATATCCGCTGTTCTGGGAGACGATTATGTCTTCCCCTGGAATGCCGAACAGCTCGCCGGCAATGACAGTCTGCTCTCGCAGCGTGTAGGTCAGCGCGGCAGACACGGTCGGCAGTCTGGCGGAGCGGGCAACGCCAAGCATGGTGCGCGCCACTGCGCCCCCGGCCTTAGCCGTTTTCAGGTCCGGGCGCTGTGCCAGCGCCTCCCGCAGCAGGCTCTCGAGGTCGATGCGCACCATGGTGACCGGCCTGGGTGTGCTGAGCTCCGTGCCGGCCGGAATCGGAACTCCCAGCACGGTGCTGAGGCCCGCCCAGGCGATGTCCCGCACTGCGATCGCGGAGATCAGGCCCTGCTCGACGCGGGCGACCCGCGCCTCGGCCGCCAGCACATCGAACTGGGGCGCAATGCCTGCCTGATATCGCAGACCGGCCACGCGCAGATGCTCCTCCGCGGAATCCACCACCTCCCGGGCAACCTTCACCGCTTCTCTCGCAGTAAGCACCCCGTAGTAGCTCTGCCGAACTGCGAAGGCGATTTGCTGTCGGGTGCGGCGGAAGGCGCCCTCCGCGCCGTGTTGAAAGCTCCTGGACGCCTTAATGCCCTGGGGTACGGCCCCACCCGTATATAGGGTCTGTGACAGAGAGAACTCCGTCTCCCACGTGCTATCGGTGCTCTGAAAGGAGAACGCGGGCAAGTCCACAGGCGTCACCCGCCGCGCCGATACATTGAGCCGCGGCTGCAGGTATGAGAGTGCCTGCGCGAGGTGCCCTTCCGCGGCATTCATCCCTTGCCTCGACGACTCCACCTGGGGGTTGTGTCGGATGGCAATGTCGATCGCCTGCGCCAACGAAAGCGTCTCGGGGATGATTCGCGCGGCCGCTTCGCCTGCGGGCGCGGCCTCCTCCATATCCGCCTGAGGCCCCTCTTCCGCCGAAGCTGCCGCGGACAGGCAAGCCGCGGCAAGTATGGCTATCAGCAAGAACACTATCGAACGTCGTATACACATGCTGGGCATCCTTTCGTTGTTCCTCTAGCGCTACCGGGGCTGCCGCCCCACCTAACGCTACTGGGGCTCTCGCCCCACCTAACGCCACCGGGGCTGCCGCCCCACGGGTCAGTCGCTATGCCATTCTACGGCTCGCGCAGCCTTCCTCTCTTGTGGGGTCAGCCGCCGGTAGGAGTCTCATTCCGCCGCGCCGAAGCGTCAACGTGTGCTCGACCCGCTCGCCATCCGGCCCGGAGATGTCGTTCAGATGCGCAAGCCCCACGCCTGTGGGGCAAACCAGTGGACCATCGTCCGCACCGGCGTCGATGTCCGCATCCGCTGCGACCAGTGCGGCCGTACAGTGCTGATGCGCCGGACGCAGTTCCTCCGAGCTGCGCGAGGCGTGCAGCCCTCCCGGAAAGACGCAAACGAAGAGGGCGACCGGAACGCCGGGTCGCGTTAGCGGGTCGCGAGCCGTCGCCGCGTGTATGGAACCAAGCCACCCGCGGCGATGATCTGCTGCAGGAACTCGGGGAAGGGCTCCGCCTGGTAGCTTTCCCCCTGGGTGGTATTCTCGATCCGGCCGCTGCCGAGGTCTACTGCCAGCTCATCCCCGCTCTGTATCTTCGCTGCCGCCTCCGGACAGACCAACGCGGGGAGCCCCACGTTGATAGCGTTCCGAAAGAAGATCCGCGCGAAGCTCGGGGCGATCACACAACTCACCCCCGCGCCCTTGATCGCCAGGGGCGCGTGTTCCCGCGAGCTGCCGCACCCGAAGTTCTCGCCGGCCACGATCATGTCGCCCGGTCGGACTCTCTTCACGAACCCCGCGTCCAGGTCTTCCATGCAGTGCGCCGCCAGCTCGGCCACGTCGGAGGTCGTGAGATATCGCGCGGGGATGATCACATCGGTGTTGACGTTGTCTCCGTAGCGGTGCACCCGCCCGCGCGGCCCGCTCACGGTAGCTCTTCCGGACCCGCGATCCGTCCCAGCACCGCAGAGGCGGCGGCCACCGGCGGACCCGCTAGATAGACCTCGCTCTCAGGATGCCCCATGCGCCCAACAAAGTTCCGGTTCGTGGTGGAGACTGCCCGCTCGCCCTTTGCCAGCACCCCTGTGTGCATTCCAAGGCACGGCCCGCAGGTCGGCGTGCTGAGCGCCCCGCCGGCTTCGAGAAAGATCTCGGCAAGCCCCTCCCGGATCGCCTGGAGGTGAATCCGCGGCGTGGCCGGAATGACGATCAGCCGCACCTCCGCGTGGACCTGGCGGCCCTTCAGCACCTGGGCGGCCATCCGCAGATCCTCGATGCGGCCGTTTGTGCACGAGCCAATCACCGACTGATCGATCCGCACCTCCCCTACCTCGGCCACCGGTCGGGCGTTCTCCGGCAGATGCGGCACCGATACCTGGAGATCGATCCCGGAGCAGTCAATCTCGACGACGCGCGCGTACTCCGCGTCGGCATCGCTTGCCATCGTCTGATACGGCCGCGAGGTGACAGAGTGCATGAAAGCATCCGTGATCGCGTCCGGCGGGATGATTCCGTTCTTCGCGCCGGCCTCGACCGCCATGTTGCACATGGTGAAGCGACCGGCCATTGGAAGCGCCGCGATGGTCTCCCCGCAGAACTCGAGCGCCTGGTAGAGCGCACCACCGACGCCGAGTCGGCCTATCGTATACAGGATGAGATCCTTGCCGCCAACCCAAGGCTTGAGCGCGCCGCGGTAGACGACCTTGATCGACTCCGGGACTCGCAGCCAGCAGTCGCCGGTCGCCATCGCGGCCGCCAGGTCCGTGCTCCCGACCCCGGTGGCGAAGGCGCCAACCGCGCCGTAGGTGCAGGTATGGGAGTCGGCCCCGAGGATGCATTCGCCGGGCGCCACCAGCCCTTCCTCCGGCAGCAGCGCGTGCTCGATCCCGCCGCGGCCGACGTCGAAGAAGTGCTCGACTCCCTGCTCTCGGGAGAACTCCCGCATCACGCGGCACTGCTCGGCGGCCTCTATGTCCTTGTTGGGAGTCCCGTGATCCGCGACCAGCACCACGCGGGCGGCATCGACGAGCTTCCCGGCGCCGAGCTTCCGGAACTCCTGGATGGCAATCGGGGCGGTGACATCGTTACCCAGCATCAGGTCCAGTCGGGCCATCACGAACTGCCCCGGGCGCACCTGCTGTTCGCCCGAATGCGCCGCCAGTATCTTCTCGCTGATGGTCGAACCCACGCCTGCTACTTTCTCCGCCTGGCCTTCTTCGCCCGTCCGGCACTTTTCTTGGCTGCCTTCTTCGCCCTGCGCCGAGAGGGTCGGCCCTCCGCGCGGAAGACCGCCTTGTTGAGGGCCTGGAGATAGGCCCTGGCGGAGGCCTCGATGATGTCCATGCTGCTGCCGCGGCCGGTGTGCACCGTGCCCGCTCTGTCGCTCACTCGCACGGACACCTCGCCCAGCGCGTCGGTGCCGCCGGTGACGGAGCTGACGTTGTAGTCCACGAGACTGTGCGGCAGCTTGACGAGCTGGTCGATCGCCCGGTAGATCGCGTCCACGCTTCCCACTCCGCTGCACACCGCCTCGGAAACATCACCGTTGCGGCGCAGGCGCACGGTGGCGGTAGGGATAGTGGTGCCCCCGCTGACCACGTGCATGTAGTCAAGCGCGTAGATCTCGTGGGCGACCCGCAGCTCATCGGCGACCAGGGATTCCAGCTCATCGTCGGTCACCTGCTTGCGCTGATCCGCGAGCGCAACGAAGCGCTGATAGGTGCTCTCCAGCTCCTCCGGCGAAAGGACGTGGCCGAGTTCAGACAGCCGGTGCTTGACTGCCTTGCGGCCGGAGCGGCTGGTCAGCACGATCTCGCTCTTCTCCCGCCCGATCTTCTGAGGGCGGATGATTTCGAAGCTCGAGCGGCGTTGGAGCAGCTTGATGACACCGTCCACGTGGACGCCCGAGGAGTGAGCGAAGGCGTTCTCACCCACGATCGCCTTGTTGGCCTGCACGGGCATCCCCGTGACATCCCGCACCAGCCGGCTGGTGCGGTAGATCTCCTTCAGGTTGATGCCCATTTCGAACCTGCGCTTCAGTTCCCGGCGGGTGTCGAGGATGACCGCGATCTCTTCCAGCGCGGCGTTCCCCGCGCGCTCTCCAAGGCCGTTGACGGTACACTCCACCTGCGTGGCGCCGTTCATCACAGCGGCCAGAGAGTTCGCCGTCGCCAGCCCGAGATCGTCATGGCAGTGCACGCTGATGGCGGCATTCTCGATGTTTGGCACCGACTGCCGCAGCCGGCGGATCAGATCGCCGAACTCGTGCGGCAGCGCGTAGCCGAGAGTGTCTGGGATGTTGATGATGGATGCCCCCGCGTCGATGGTGGCCGTCACCACTTCAGAGAGGAAATCGAACTCGGTGCGAGAGGCGTCCATCGGCGAGAATTCCACCTCCGCGATCTGCTCGCGCGCCCGCCTCACCGAGCTGACCGCCATCTCGAGCACCTCTCCCTTGCTCTTGCGCAGAATCCACTCCCGATGTTGGGGAGAGGTGCTGAGAAACACGTGCAGCCGCACTCGCTTGCCGATATTGAGCGCCTCCGCGGTGCGGTCAATGGCGTCCGGCCGACATAGGCTCAGCCCCGCGATCGTTGGGCCCTTCACCTCCCTGACAATGCGCTGCACGGCGTCGAAGTCTCCCGGCGAAGAGTAGGGGAAGCCGGCCTCGATGACATCCACGCCGAGGCGCGCGAGCTGATGCGCGACTGTGAGCTTCTCCTCCGTCGTCATCGCGGCGCCGGGGCACTGCTCTGCGTCGCGAAGAGTCGTGTCGAAGATCGCTATGCGCGTCTTCTTGGCTTTCGATTTCTTTGCGGCAGGCATTTCCGCTCGCCTCCTCCGCGAGTACTGCCTCCCCCCTATTCCTGCAGCCAGGGCATCATCTTGCGAAGCTTCGGCCCCACCCTCTCGATCAGGTGTTCCTCCTCACTCTTTCGCAGGCGCGTCAAGACCGGCCGATTCGCCCGGTTCTCCAGAATCCACTCGCGGGCGAACTCTCCGCTCTGAATCTCGGCGAGCAAATCCTCCATGGTGTCGCGCGCCTCCTGCCCGATCACCCGGGGGCCGCGCGTTATGTCTCCATACTCTGCCGTGTCGCTGACGCGCCGGCGCATGCCGTTGATCCCGTGCGCCTGGATGAGGTCCACGATGAGCTTCAGCTCGTGCAGCACCTCGTAGTAGGCACACTCGGGCTGATACCCGGCATCCACCAGAGTCTCGAATCCGGCTTTGATCAGCTCCGTGACCCCGCCGCAGAGCACGGCCTGCTCCCCGAACAGGTCTGTCTCGGTCTCCTCTTCGAAGGTCGTCTCCAGCACGCCGGCGCGGGTGGCCCCCAGCGCCTTCGCGTAGGCCAGCGCCACCTCCATCGCCTTGCCGGTGGCATCCTGATGCACGGCCACCAGAGCCGGAACGCCGCGGCCCCTCTCGAACTCCGTCCGCACGAGAGAGCCCGGCCCCTTGGGGGCGACCATGAAGACATCGACATTGTCGGGTGGGACGATCTGGTTGTAGTGGATGTTGAAGCCGTGCGCGAACATCAGCGCATTGCCGCGCTTCAGGTTGGGGGCGATCGCATCCCGGTACACGGCGGGCTGAACGTGGTCCTGGGTGAGCAGCGCGACAACGTCGCCCTGCGATGCGGCCTCCGCGGCCGACATCACCGGTATCTCGTCGGCCTCGGCGTTCTTCCAGGCAGGGGATCCCTCCAGTTCGGCCGCTACTACCTTCACGCCGCTGTCGCGCAGGCAGAGCGCGTGGGCGCGCCCCTGGATGCCATACCCGATGACGGCTACGGTCTTGCGCCGCAGCGCCGTCAGCTTCCCGTCTCGATCGCGATAGACCTTTGCCATTGCCTTCCTCCTCGTTTCGCGTTCAGCCTGTCATTCTGAGGGAAGCGGAGAATCCCGCCTTTCCAGTCTCTCTCCGCTCCGCCTGCGCCAGAGCAGGCCTATTGCTGCCCCCACGGCCAGCCCGATGGCGACGAACAGCGCGATGCATATGAGCAGCCCTTTGACGCTGTCGAGGCCGTAGACTCCTATGATCCCGTTGTACATCCGCCACAGCGCCCATATCGCCGGCCCGACCGCGCCGCAGAGCAAGCCGATCGCCAGCCCGCGGCCCGGCCGCCGCCGCAGGGCGCCGAGAATGCCCCCAAGTGCCAGCCCCGCGGGCGGGAGCACAACTGCCAGCAGCCCAATGACGCGCTCGGCCTGCTCGACGGTAACCAGTTCTCGCATCTCGGCCATCGCCCTAGGCGGTACGCGGCCCCCGAGACAGCACGATGCGGCCGGTCCGCATCATCTCCTTGATCCCGTATTTTCGGAGGAGCCCGGTAAGGGCGTCTACCTTATCGGCGCTCCCCGTCACCTCGATGGTGAAGGTGCGGTCGGAGATATCGACGATGTTGGCGCGGAAGATGCTCACCGTCTGCATGATCTCACCCCGCACTGCAGGGTCGGCGTCTACCTTGATGAGGGCCAGCTCGCGGTTCACCACCGCCTCATCCTGGTGATCGAGCACCTTGATAACGTCCATCAGCTTGTAGAGCTGCTTGGAGATCTGCTCCAGGATGGCGTCCGGCCCCTCCACGACGATGGTCATGCGGGAAACGGCGGGATCCTGCGTGGTGCTGACCGCCAGGCTGTCTATGTTGAAGCCCCGCCGCGCGAACAGGCCTGCAGTGCGCGCCAGCACGCCGGGCCGATTGTTCACAAGAACCGAGATCGTGTGTTTCATTTCCCCTGCCTCCCCTCGACTCAGTCCACCAACATGTCATCGACGGTGCCACCCGCCGGGACCATCGGCATCACGTTCTCATCGCGCGCGACGCGGAAGTCTATCAGACACGGCCGGTCGTCAACTGCCATGGCCTTCTGGATGGCGTCCTTCACCTCCGACTCCTCGGTGACCCGCAGGCCCATTCCGCCGTAGGCCTCGACCAGCTTGACGAAGTCGGGCGTGCCAACGTCCAGATCGACGTAAGAGCGTCGGTCCTGGAAGAACAGCGTCTGCCACTGCCGAACCATGCCCAGGTAGCCGTTGTTCAGCACCGCGATCTTGACCGGGATCTTGTTGGCGACCGCGGTCGCCATCTCCTGGATGTTCATCTGGATGCTGCCATCACCGGCGATATCCCACACGACCTTGTCCGGCCGGGCGACCTTCGCTCCGATCGCCGCCGGAAATCCGTAGCCCATCGTGCCCAGTCCGCCGGAGCTGATGAACTGGCGCGTCTCCCGGCAAGGATACCACTGAGCGGCCCACATCTGGTTCTGGCCCACCTCGGTGACGATCACGGCCTCGCCGTTGGTTGCCCGGTGAATCTCCTGGATGACGAACTGAGGCTTCAGCCCATCGCCCTTCCAGCCCATCGGATACTGCTGCTTCCAGTCCGCTACCGTCTTGTGCCATTGCGGATGTTTCGCGGGGGCGACCTTCTTCACCAGCGCGGCGAGCACGCGCTTCACATCGCCCACAATGGGGAGCGCCGGCGCCACGTTCTTGCCGATCTCGGCGGGATCGATATCGATGTGGATGAACTTGACGCCCGGAGCGAACATGTCGAGCTTGCCGGTCACCCGGTCGTCGAAGCGAGTGCCCACGGCAACGACCACATCGGCCTCGTGGAGGGCGTAGTTCGCGTACCCAGTGCCGTGCATCCCCGGCATTCCCAGGGACAGCTCGTGGTCTTCCGGGAAGGCACCCTTGCCCATGAGGGTCATGGTCACAGGCGCGTCGATCCGCTCTGCCAGCGCCACCAGCTCATCCTGAGCGTCAGCGATGTTTACGCCTCCGCCGCCATAGATGAGCGGACGGTGTGCGGTCCCTATGAGCTCCGCCGCGCGCTCGATCATCTTGGGGTGGCCGTTCATCACCGGCCGGTAGGCGGGCAGGTGAACCTCTTCGGGGTAGTCGAAGTCCACCTCGGCCTGCTGCACGTCGCGCGGGAAGTCGATCAGCACCGGCCCGGGCCGTCCTGTCCGCGCGATGTAGAGGGCCTCCTTGACAACGCGGGGCACGTCGTCGGCCTCGGTCAGCAGATAGTTATGTTTGGTGATGGGCATGGTGATGCCCGTGATGTCCGCCTCCTGGAAGGAGTCCTTGCCGATGGCGAAGGTCGGCACCTGGCCGGTGATGGCCAGCATTGGCACCGAGTCCATGTGGGCAGTTGCGATGCCTGTCACGAGATTGGTGCCCCCGGGCCCGGAAGTGGCCATGCACACTCCCACCTTGCCGCTGGCGCGGGCGTACCCGTCGGCCGCGTGAGCCGCGCCCTGCTCGTGGCGGACGAGGATGTGCCGAATATCCTTCGTGTCGTAGAGCACGTCGTAGATCGGGAGCAGCGAGCCTCCGGGGTACCCGAAGATGACCTCGACGCCGTCGCGCCGCAGACTTTCGATCAGGGCTTGCGCGCCGGTCATCTTCATGGTAGCACCTCCTTACGCTCCCTCGCTTCAGTGCGAGATCGCTTCTTCGGACACTCGTGTGTCACTGCTCCGCCTCGACTTTCATCACCGCTCCCTGCGCGGCGGAGGAGACTTGGGCCGCGTAGCGCGCCAGGTACCCGGTGGTTATCTTCGGCGGCAGCGGCTTCCACCCGCGCCGCCGCTCCCGCAGCTCGGCGGCCTTCACGCGCAGCTGGATCTTGCGCCGATTGACGTCGATGAGAATCTCGTCCCCTTCCTCCACCAGGCCGATAATGCCGCCCACTGCCGCCTCTGGTGAGACGTGACCCACCGAGAGGCCTATGGTGGCGCCGGAGAAGCGGCCGTCGGTGATGAGGGCCACAGACTGGTTGAGGCCGGCGGCGTAGATCTGCGAAGTCGGATAGAGCATCTCTCGCATGCCGGGGCCGCCCCGAGGGCCCTCATACTGGATTACCACGACATCGCCAGCTGTTATCTCTCCCGCCCCGATGGCCTGGGTGGCGTCTTCCTCTCGCGTGAAGACGCGCGCGCGTCCCACGAATCGGCGCATGCTGCGCGCCACCGCGGAGGCCTTCACCACGGCGCCGTCCCGCGCCAGGTTGCCCTTGAGGATGGCGATGCCGCCCTCCTTGTGATAGGGCCGTTCCAGGGGGCGAATCACGTCGCTGTCCACCACCCGCGCTTCGGCCGCGATCTGCTGGATGTTCGATCCGCATACCGTCTCCGCCGACTCTACCGCGTCGCGCAGCACGTGCAGCACGGCCGGTACGCCGCCGGCGCGGTCGAGGTCCTCCATCGCGTGCTTGGCGGTGGGGCCGGGCAGGATGTCTGTGATGTGCGGAGTCACCTGCGCGATTTCGTCGAACCAGTCGATCGGGACTTGTATCCCCGCCTCGTGCGCGATGGCGGGCAGATGCAGCACAGTGTTGGTGGAGCCGCCGAGGGCATTGTCGACGCGGATGGCGTTGCGGAAGGCGGCCTCGCTGAGCATCTGCCAGGGCCGAACATCCTGTCGCACGAGATCGAGGATTCGGAGGCCGCTCCGGTATGCGATGCGCCGCTTCTCCGCGGAGACGGCCAGCGCGGTGCCGCTGCCCGGCAGCGACATGCCGAGAGCCTCGGTGAGACATGACATAGTGTTGGCCGTGTAGAGCCCCTGACATGAGCCCACGCCGGGGCAGGCGGCCAGCTCGATGGCCATGAGCTGCTCGTCGTCGAGCAGCCCCGCCTTGTGCCAGCCGGCCCCATAGTAGGCGTCGCCGTAGATGACGCGGCCCTTGGCCAGGCGCTCGGCCGCCTTGGCGAGGTCGGGCTTCTCGTTATCGCGGAACCGGTCGGCCGCCCCGAGCAGGGCCTCGGCGATGCCGCCGCACTGGCCGGCGAGCATAGGCCCGGCGGTGACGACGATGGTGGGGATGTCGAGCCGAGCGGCCGCCATGAGCATACCCGGAGTGATCTTATCGCAGTTGGTCAGCAGCACGAGGCCATCGAACTGATGGGCCTCGACCATGGACTCGACGGAGTCGGCGATGAGCTCCCGGGAGGGCAGGGAGAAGTGCATGCCCCGGTGGCCCATGGCGATGCCGTCGCAGATGCCGGGGAGGCCGAAGAAGAAGGCGACGCCACCGGCAGCGAAGATGCCGCGCTCGATGTGACGCTCCAGGTCGCGCATGCCGGCGTGGCCGGGGATGATGTCGTTCCAGGCGGTGGCGACCGCGATGAAGGGCCGCGGCAGTGCGGCCGGGTCCAGGCCCGAGCCGTAGAGCAGCGCGCGATGCGGCGCGCGCTCCACGCCCGATTTGACAGTATCGCTGCGCATCGTTGGACCTCTTTCCAGTTCGACCTAGTTCGACGGCAGTGAGAGGCGAGAGAGGTAGAGAGAACACCTCTCGCCCGATTGGGACGAGAGGTGCTGGGCTCTCGCGGTACCACCCAAATTGAACGAGGCTGCCGCGTTGGCGACGGCCGCGTCCCACTCTGTGCGCGGTAACGGGCAACATCCGGCGCCGGTCTACTGGATGCGTTCGACCGGGCGGCTCCGGGGCGAGATTCGACGGGGCCTGGGCGCCGACTTTCAGCCTGGGCCGGCTCTCTGTAGCCTGAACCGCCGCCTACTGCTCCCCTTCAATGCCTTTCCAGGGTTGTGCTCTGGGCGATTATAGCAGAGTGGAAGGGCGTGAGTCAAGCGCTGCGCGAGGTGCTCGGGGAGCAGGAGACTCGGGCGGAAGAGCCGGACCGCGCGGCCGTTCGCGGGAGCGCGTTTACACTCCTATGGGAGTGGGACAATGGTCAATTCTCGGTCATTCGGTGATTGTCCGGACATGTCCATTGGATGTGAGGGCATGTGAGGGGGCTTAGAAAATGTCCGCGATATGGCCAAATATGTCCGTTGTCCGTCCGTTGGCCGGAATACGTCCATTCGGTCAATTCGGACATTTTGGACATTTTAGGACATCATGCGGACATTCTGAGATGTCCGCAGCAGACGTCCGCTCGCACAAGAGTTGAGCGATAGCTTGGTGTGGCGCGGAGCGCACCAAGCGGCGAGTTAGGGGCAGGACCAAGGTCCTGCCCAACGAGGAGGGCGCGTCACGTCGCCAGATCGAAGGCGCGGGAGATGAAAACGGCCATTTGGGCGCGGGAGCAGGTGTACTCGGGGTGGTAGTAGCCGTCGTGGTAGCCCTGCACTACGTCCACGGATACACAGTACTCAACGTGCTTGAATGCCCAGTGGTCGATGGGAACGTCGTCGAAGGTGGCTTCGGGCGCGTCGTCAGGGACGTTTTCGTCGCCACCGACTACGGCACGAGAGATGAAGACGGCCATGGCGTCTCGGCTGAGGGTGACGGTTGGGTCGTAGGTGACGGGATCGTACCCCTGAATGATGTCGTTGGCGACGGAGTACTCGATGTACTTGTAGGCCCAGTGGTCGGTGGGGACGTCGTTGAAGGTGGCCTCGGCGGGGCCGTCGGGTACGTGGTCGTCGCCTCCAGCGAGGGCGCGGGAGATGTAGACGGCCATCTGGGCGCGGTTGACTGGCTCGGCGGGATGGTAGCTGCCGTCAGGGTATCCGTGGACAATGCCGGCGTTGACGCAGGCTTCGATCTCTGCGTAGGCCCAGAAGAACCCAGGCACGTCTGAGAAACGGGCTCTTATATCGTGGACGTAAACGCGCAACTGCGAACTATCGCCAGCTTCAGAGGCGAGGTTGGTGGCGGAGGACTCAAAGGCGACATGGTAGCCGTCAGCACTGATCGCCGGCCACCCGCTGCCACCGTTTGCCTGCGCTCCGCCGGTGGTGACGCTCACCCGCTTGGTCGTGCCCGTGACCCGGTCCCGTATGAAGACGTCTCCGTAACCGTTCGTGTCATCCGGGACCAGATTGGTGGCCGGGGAAGGAAACGCCACATAACGGCCGTCGGCGCTCATGTCAATGCCGATTTGGCTTATGCCATAGTTCTGCTCCTCACCGTCGCTGTTGACGCTGACGCGCTCAGTGGTGCCTACAAGCCGATCTCGCACAAAGGCATCATAGTCTCCGTTAGTGTCGCCGGGCACGAGATTGGCGGCCTTGGAGAGGAAGGCAACGTACCGTCCGTCAGCACTGATCTCAGGGGCTGCGCACTGACTGTCTGCCAGCTCTCCGTCGCTGTTCAGGCTCACCACCTCGGTGGTCTCGGTGAGCCGGTCGCGCACGAACACATCAGGCCAACCACCGGTGACCCCAGCCACGAGGTGATAGGCGGCGGAGGCGAAGGCGACATAGCGGCAGTCCGCGCTGATCGCGGGCGCGTCGCAGTCTGCCGACGCGTAGCCTCCCTCAGCATTCACACTCACCAGCTCAGTGGTTCCCTCCACTCGATCCCACAGGAAGATCTGCGTCAGGCCGATGCCGGGGTCCAAGCCGGGGACCAAATCCTGGTTGTCCATGGTTGCGAACACCACGCACCGGCCGTCCGCACTGATCCTGAGACGCGCTCTGGCGGCTGAGGGGCCTGCTTCTGTCGTGTCCAGGACTCGGTCGCGCACGAATATGCCTGAGGACACGAACGCGACATACTGGCCGTCCCCGCTGATCGCGACGCTGTCTGTGGTGGGTGCAATACCCATCGGCTCTCCAGTAGTGCTGGAACTTGCCAGCTCAGTGCTACGGGAGAGTCGGTCTCTCACGAAGACGTGCCACTCAGGCTGGGCGTGCACCGGCACCAGATTGGTCGCCCCCGACTCGAATGCGAGATAGCGTCCATCGGCACTGATCGCGACGTTGGCGGAGGCACGGTTTGCCTCCTCGCCGCTGGTGCTCACGCTCACCAGCTCGGTGGTGCCTGCCAGGGCAATGGGTCTGGAGAGGGAGAGAAGGAGAGCAATGCCGGGCAGTATGCGAGCCAGATTCATCGCACCCACCTCCTTGAGTGCAGGCGCTGGCATAACGCCTCTACTGCCATGTACGGCGCAGCACGCTTCCCCACAGATTAGACGCCAGAGCTGACCGGGAAGGTCTCCCCCTGCGCGAGCTCTATATCGGCAGTTCAAAGGCGCGGGAGATGAAGACGGCCATCTGGGCGCGGGAGACGGTGCCAGTGGGACCGTAGGTGACGGGGTCGTAGCCTTCTACGATGCCGTTGGCGCCGCAATACTCGACGTACTTGTAGGCCCAGTGGTCGGTGGGAACGTCGTTGAAGGTGGCCTCGGCGGGACCGTCGGGAACGCTCTCGTCACCGCCGGCCGCAGCGCGGGCGATGAAGGCCGCCATCTGGGCACGGATGACATCTATGGTCGGGCCGTAGGCGCCAGGGCCGAGGCCGTGGACGATGCCGTTGGCGGCGCAGTATTCGATGTGCCTGTAGGCCCAGTGGTCGCCGGGGACATCGTCGAAGGTGGCGCGGGCAGGATGCGGGCCGTCCGGGACGTTCTCGTCGCCACCGGCGAGGGCGCGGGCAATGAAGACCGCCATCTGGTCGCGGGAGACGGGGGATTCGGGACGGTAGTAGCTGTCGTCGTAGCCGGTGACGATGCCGGCGTCGGCGCAGAGCTCGATTTCCCTGTTAGCCCAGAAGCCGAACGGGACGTCGGGGAAGAGGGGGGCGGCCAAGTGGGCGACCTGGCCGGCGCCCCCGTCCGCAATCCAGAGCGAACCGTCCAGAGGGTTGACAGCTATGGAATCGGCCCAGAGTACGCCCTTCTGGCGAGACAGCTCGACGCCTTCAGAGGAGAGACGAACCAGGTCGAAGCTGCTGTTGGCGGCGACCCAGCAGGATCCATCGCGTGGGTCCACGGCAAGTGTCCAGGCGCAGCACATCACCGGGGTGTCTGACAGCTTCACGCCCTCCGCGGAGTAGTGGGTCACAGTGCCCATGTCGGTGGCCCAGCAGGAGCCGTCCGCCGGGTTGACCGCGACTTGACAGCCGCTGCCGTCATCGCTGCGCCAGACCTCGGCACCGTCAGCGGCGACGTGCACGAGATAGAAGCCATCGCAGTCAATGACCCAGCAGGAACCGTCCGACGGACTGGCGGCGAGGCGGCCAACATAGGAGAAGCCCCCTCCGCGCCAGAGGACGGTTCCGTCGGCGGCCAGGTGGACAAGGTCACGGGAGTCACTCACCCAGCAAGAGCCGTCGCTGGAGTCAACTGACAGGTAGGAAGGAGCAGCCACTTCGGTGACGCGGTGGAGCTCCGTCCCGTCGGCCGCGAGGTGGACCACCGCGCCGACATCGGAGACCCAACAGGAGCCGTCGGCGGGGTTGACCGAGACAGACCAGGGAGTTTCGAGGTCGCCCCCGCGCCAGAGCTCCTCGCCATCTGCGCGGTAGTGAACGAGTTCCAAGGAGGGGGGCCGGGTGACGTTAGGGCTGTCCCAGTCAATCACCCAGGCAGAGCCGTCAGTGGGGTTGACGGAAACGCACCAGGGAGAAGAGGCCTCGCCGACGCGCAGCAGCTCGTTTCCCTGCTCGTCCAGGTGAACGATCTGGTTGGCCCACCTATCGCCCACCCAGCAGGAGCCATCCGCGGAGTTCACGGAGACGCTCTCCGGCCGGTCGAACTGATTTCCTCGCCAGAGCTCGGTGCCGTCGGGGGCATAATGGCGCACCTCTGCAACTTGCTCCGGCTCGGGCTCCCCGGCGTCCCACCAATAGTCAAATACTGCCGTCCACCAGGAACCGTCTGCGGGGTTGACGCTCAGGCTTGTGGGCGTGGGCCAGGTGTCGAACGAGTTGAGACGCGTCCCGTCGGCCGCCAGATGGTTGATGTCGCCGCCACCGCAGGCCACCCAACAGCTTCCATCGGCCGGGTTCACTGATACCAGTTCCGGACGCCCCAGATGCCATTCATTGCGCCAGATCTCGGTTCCGTCTGCTGCGAGATGGGCCACTTGGTAGTTGTAGGTATCAGCGACCCAGCAGGAACCATCGGCTTCGTTGACAGACACGCCCAGTGGGGAGGAGAAGCCTCCGCCTCGCCAGAGCTCGGAGCCGTCCGCGCCGAGATGGACAACCTGGTCGTTGCCGGTATCGGCCACCCAGCAGGAGCCATCTGTCGGATTCGCCGAGAGGTCCCAGGGCGAGTTGAAGCCGGCTCCGGACCACAGGACCTCCCCATCCTCGCCGATATGTGCTACGCGGTCGAGGCCGTCGCGGGGGGCCGAATAGTGCTCGTAGTAGGTAATGCCGTACTCGGCGACCCAGCAGGAGTTATCCGCGCGATTCACGGAGACCGCGGAGGGCCAGAAGAACCCGGGTGTCTCGCTAAGCACGGAGCCGTCGGGCGCAAAGTGTATCACCTTGTCGCCAACCGCGGCCCAGCAGGACCCGTCATCAGGGTCCACGGAGACGCTGGTGACGACGCCCCACGGGCTGCGCCAGGCTTCGACAAGCTGGGCGGCGGCCGGCGCGGCCGAGAGGCAGAGAAGGAGGATGAGAGAGAGAAGCAATCGCCGCAGTGCCATTTGACTACCCTCCAGGGCAGATTCTGGGCAGGATTCGGTCCTGCCTCGGCAGACTCAGCGGGATAGCTCAGGTTGACCGTAATAGTTAGACGCGGCTCCGTGACGAAAAGTTCGCACTCCGAGGCAATACGGCGGGCGCGAAATGATCCCACCGGGGCCGCGGGGCGGCCGGGGGGTTCGGAGAGGCCCTTTTCGACCGCAACACTTCCATAGGTATTATACCATGCGGTGTCAAGAGGAGGCGGAAGACAGTTAGGGAATTGCTGAGGTTTTATGGTGGGGGGTATGGGTGGTTTCGGGCCTGCTGGAGGGAGAGACGGAGAGCGATGGGGCTTCGGCAGCAAGCTACCGAAGCAACGAAACACCGACAGGAAGGGAGGAGGCGGCGGGCATGGGTCCTGCTTCGCTGAGCCTGCGTCGTCGCCAGTAGCGGACTAGGCAGCCCTGCGGCTACGCAGGATGTACATGCCCGCCCTATAGAGTGTATCGCAAAAGTGCCTGTGGGCGCAGAAGCGACCAAACCTCGTGCCCCTGCGGCAATGCTGAGCGGTCGCTCAATCAGCTCAACCGCTTTTGCGATACACTCTACAGGGCACCGACAGTGGCAGGAGGCCAGCTCCTGCCCTACCCGAGCGCGGGCGAACGGGAAGGGAGGAGGCGGCGGTTTCGGAGGTGGGTTCCGGGCCTGATGCTACTCTGCGAAGTGCCTACTCCGCCGAAGGCTACGACACTGCTCTGCTGAAGCTACGCAGTGCGGAGCAGAGAGGCTGGAAGCTCTCTGCGCTGCGTAGCTATGCAGAGCGGGCTCGCTACGGAGCACGAGAGGTCCGAAACACCGAGACAGAGCAGCAGGTTGGGAACCTGCCCTACGCGCTTGGAGCAAGATCCTTCGCTGCGCTCAGGATGACAGAGGGAGCGGGGTTCGGTGCCCCCGCCCTCGTATAGTCGGTGAAGCTTGTGCTATATAGGAAGGGCGGCCGGGGAGGTCGTCCCGCCCTAGGTCCAAGAAGACCGTCTGTAGGTGGACACCCCGGCCGCTTGCGGGATCGCAAA